>Ga0247770_1000149_pt1 | contig 63169 bp, 51 predicted proteins | sample UWRJL136409B6_FD_179943 | JGI IMG/M metagenome (GOLD analysis project Ga0247770, IMG submission 179943) | Plant litter microbial communities from Arlington Agricultural Research Station in Wisconsin, United States - UWRJ-L136-409B-6 | ecosystem: Environmental > Terrestrial > Plant litter >...
GTGGGGGCAAGCCGTGAGAAGTACAAATGCATAGGCAAAATGCATGTCAAACCACGGGCAGCCGAAGTCCAAGGGGCGAACGTTGAACCCGTAGATATTGCCGCTCAGACAGCACAATCAGTTCCAGACTCCTGAAAGGCGGCAAACCTGTCTGCGTTTCGACAGCAGCCAACGACACCTTTCTAAAAGGCAGGCACATGTGGTGTAAGATTATGCAGGACTACAAACTTCTACTTAGAACAATCTCTAGCCCGAAGAAAAGGGCTATTTAATAGACCTATGAGTCGAGAAGATGTCTTGGAGCCATGCTCTGCCACAGAGGATGTTTGAGTCTGTTCGCCATAGTGGGTCTCGAAATTCATGCATCGCATCGTCGTAGCCGCGGGCGCTGTGCTCGTCTACCAACATGACACCTGCCAACTTCCCGCTGGGAGCGAATCACCGCCGAGTATGCCTGCTAGCAGTGCTTTGCCACTTCGCATGTTGTATCGCAGAGAGAAGGATGCAGGATTGTCAAGGGGTTTGATGATGCCGGATCCAGGATGGCCACAACTGGCAAAAGGCGCCCACAGAGCGGTCGCATGAATTGCTGTCCGCTCTGATCATGTTGATTACAAGCGGTCATTGTTATCATGTACTTGGATATCCGCTGGCGTCTGACAGGAAGCCGAGAAGTGACTGCTGGATCGAGGGGCAGACCGGGATCCCTAACCGCATCTAGGAAGAACCCAAGGGTTCCACGGATGAGATGCATGAACAACGGCGGGGGGCTTGGGGGGCGTTCTGCAGGGACAAATCAAGACGGGGTGGTCGGGGTCGCAATCTGATTTGTTGACGCGTTGTGCCAGACCCTTGGATTCGAAGCAGAAGAACCATTGTCAGGTACAACTGCGTTTCAGCTTGAGCCTGTATGCCAGTCCAGACGATCCTCGGTACTTAGGCTGCTCGCGTTAGGCCCCCCTGCGGAGGTACCTGAGATCTGTTGGCATGAAGAGTTCCGTATTTCCGTATAAACAGGACGTCTCGCTGCCATAGCCGTACTCCGCACAATTATTCTGTATGTTCGGCGGTCCTTTCACACAATCGCGACTTGACATCGAACTGGATCCAATTAGGTTGGCTCGAAATTGAAGGCTCGACAAATTGGAAGTGATTGGCAGCAGGGCCCCCAGTTGGCGCTATCGATACCTGCTGCAGCCCAGCCACTGGAGGCGCGCCATGGCAGCATTGCCGGGAGCGGGGCTTGACAGCCAGGAGCGGCAGCCGGCAGTGGCCGCCGTAGCACCAGCTGTTGCCAGCCACGAGAAGTTTCCCGACCTTTGTTTACACGGGCCAGGAGACGATGCCCAGCTCGCCCACGCAACCATAATCAACACCACCACCACGCAGCTCGGCCGCCCGACCTCGCTCTCCATACACTCGGTCGCTTCATCCGCTTCCGCATCGGCATCCGAATCCGACACATTTTCATCCTTTGATTCGCGCCGATCATCGGTAATTAGCAGCTCATCATCCCAATCGCTCTCGCCCTCGATCGGCTGCCCAACAACCGACATCCAAAAATCCAACACACCAAGCCCCGATTCTGCCGCTTACCAGCCACACTCGCTCACGCGCAGCCGATCGAACGCAAAGCAGCTGCATGCCGCCCGTCTGCAGCGCTCAGGCTCAACCAGCCTAGCCCTCTCCAACTCCAAGAAGGACGGCAAGAAGGGCCGCTTCCAGCGATCGTCATCCAACCCCGGCGACGCTCTCGCCGCCACCGAGCCGGCCCACGAGAAGGGCCTGACCAGGATGGCTTCCGCTGAACAGCAGCGGTGGATTACAGTCCAGCAAAAGACGTTTACCAAATGGCTCAACACGAAGATCGAGGCTCGCGACCTCGAGGTCAAGGACCTCGTGCAGGATCTCAGCGATGGCGTCATGCTCATCCACCTGCTCGAGTGCCTCTCAGGCGAGTCGCTCGGCCGCTACGCTGCTAAGCCGAAGCTGCGAGTGCAGCGCTTTGAGAATTCGAACTTGGCTCTCAACTTCATCAAGTCCAGGGGGATCCAGATGACCAATATCGGCGCCGAGGATGTGGTAGACGGCAACCGCAAGATCATCCTCGGTCTCATCTGGACTTTGATTCTGAGGTTCACCATCAACGACATCAATGAGGAGGGGATGACAGCCAAGGAGGGCCTGCTCCTGTGGTGCCAGCGTAAGACGGCGTGCTACGACGAGGTCGACGTGCGGGACTTCAGCGCTAGCTGGAACGACGGCCTTGCTTTCTGCGCCCTTCTGGATATTCACCGCCCTGATTTGATTGACTACGATGCTTTGGACAAGACCGACCACCGCGGCAACATGCAGATGGCCTTCGATATTGCCCACAGAGAGATTGGAATTCCCAAGCTGCTGGACGTGGAGGATGTGTGCGACGTTGCCAAACCCGACGAGAGGAGTTTGATGACGTATATCGCTTACTGGTTCCACGCCTTTTCCCAGATGGAAAAGGTTGAGAACGCCGGTCGCCGAGTCGAGAAATTCGTCAACAATATGCAAGGGGCCTGGGAAATGCAGAGCGCCTACGAGCGAAGGATGGCAGCTCTCCTCAAGGCCATCCAGGCGCAGATAGAGAGCTGGCAGCTGGCCAAGTTTGAGGGGACATATACCGACGCCAAGGCGCAAGCTACAGCGTTTGCATCTTACAAGAGAGGGAGGAAGAGGGAATGGGTAGCAGAAAAGAGCGAGCTGGCCACGTTACTCGGAAATATCAAAACAAAGCTTGGGACATATCGGTTGCGGCCGTATGATCCACCAGCTGAGTTGAGGCTAGATGTTCTGGACAGGGAGTGGGCCAACCTCGCCAAGTCAGAGATGGTCAGGGGGCAGCTGATCAATGAGACTATCAGAGAGTATGTTATCGCCATTCATAATGCATAGAGGCAAGGCTAACGATTGCAGTATCAAAAACGGACTCCGAAAGTCTTTTGCTGACAAGGCAAACGACTTTGCGCTGGCACTCAACACAATGCAGCTAGCCCTCTCGGGGTTGGAGGGTGATGTGGAAGATCAGTTGCACCACGTACGCAAGATCGCGGACAACCTACCGCCTCTTGATGCATACCTGATAAACATTGAGGCTGTTGACATCAAGTGCCAAGAGGCAAACATTGAAGAGAACGACTTCACCACCTACACATACGACGAACTTGTCTACGAGCTTGGCCTGGTGAAAACCTCTGTCGCCAAGAAGCTTACTTTCCTCGAAAACCAGATGGTGGCACGAAATATGACCAACTTAACGCCGATTCAGCTTGAGGAGTTCGAGTCGGTCTTCCGCCACTTCGACCGCGATGACACCAACAGCCTTGCTGAGCTCGAGTTCAGCGCTGCTCTGGCCTCGCTTGGGCTGGTCTTTTCCGAAGATGAGATGCACGAGTACTTCCTTGCCACATCCAACGGGCGCGACCGTGTCACATTCGAGCAGTTCATCCGCTTCATGGTTGAGGTTACCGAAGATCAGAACACTGCCGAGCAGGTCTTCCAGAGCTTCCGAGAAGTGGCCGACGGCAAGCCTTACGTCACTGAGATGGACCTGCGTCATTCACTCGTACCAGACGAAGTCATCGAGAAGCTTGTCGATATTATCCCCCGCCATAGCGGGCCCGACATGCAAGCCGATCGCGGCATGCCGCAGTATGACTACATCACATTTATGGAGAAGCTGATTAACGACGAAGCGGCAGGCGGTGTGTTACAGGATAGGACAAACGGAAGGCTCAGTCCGACAAGGCAGTTGAGTAAGGGAAACGGGCTACATTAGAGAAGTCCCGTCGTTTCTTTTTTATTAGGGAAAGGCTTGCATGTTCGCAGCAAGAGTTGGATTCTTGTTGTTTTGTGTGGCTGAAAACTGTCTTGACTTAGCATAGCATGGTATAAGGTATCGGGATTAATAACAAACGCCAAAGGATGGGAATGGCCTTGTGCCAATTTGCTCTTCGCCTCTCCGACCTGGTCCCGGGCGGAATCCAAAGGCTGGCTGCTGGCTGGCGGTTTATATATTCTTTTATATATGGTATACCTTCTTCGCAATATATGTTGGTGTTGTTCGTGCATGTGCTTAGTTGATGAGCTCTTGGGTAGCATGCCCATGAAAGCCTCATGTCGTAAAGCCCATACTGTAAGAAGCCACCATGCTGCCCTGGCAGAAGTTCTGTGAGGGGCATTTTTCCGTACAGAACAGAGCGGCCCTTCTTCCGTTCGAAATCTTCGTTCAGTAGGTAGAAATTCATGATTGGAGCAGATATTGTTGGCTAAATGAGTAGTTGTTCTTGACTAAGTGACTGTGCGAGTTTGCATGATCCCCTCCTCTAGTTACATAGCATTATCGGTTGTTTTCTCCACCACTAGAATAACATCAAAAACAAGACCGGTAGCTGTCGAAATCTATCGTGGCACCCCTCCCCCCAATGATCCCAAATCCAAACAAGTAGTAGATAGTTACCTGTTCGGTGATAGCGCCAACCCATCATAAATGACCCCTAACCCCTCGGACTCCCCGGCCTACATCGCCACATATATACCGCCTGTACAGACATCTCAGCGCCCCCCGCCCCAGACCTTATCCCATGAGCCGGTGACCCAGTCATAGATTTGTAGGTTCCAAGGATACTTCGACACCCATACTATTAGTCCGCCCACCAATCCTAAACCTCCGAGCACCTCTAGCGCCATCAGGCCTTTGTATCTCAACTCCGCCGCCACCTGCAGCAACCCAAGTGGATCTTGGTGGTGCGTTGTTGCCTGTCCATCAGTATTCCCCAGTCCGGCGGCGACCGCAGCAGCATCCATACGCAATTTTCTCCGAATCTTCTCGTGGAGTCTTTCCGTACTTCGGCTCCGGCCTCGACCAGGTAACGGCACAAGAGAACCATCCTGAACGCACTCGTTGATCTTCTCTGTAAGCCAGACAGCGCGCTCACCGCGGGAGAGGGCGGCATACTGCGCACGCTCGTTGTCGATGCTTTTTTGCAAGTCAGCAGCCCAATTAGCGAAGCGAACCTGAGCGAGCCGTTCCTCGCGTTGCGTATGGTCGGTTATCCGAGCGAGGGCGTACGAAGACGTGGGCCCTAGAGGTGGCGTGAGAACTTGGCTGTTATTATTGCTCTTGCTCTGGTGGGATTGCGGGTAGGAGCTAGAGAGAGCTAGGGGTTGCTGAGGCGAGAACTGTTTGGCGCTGGCCTCGGAGTTGCGCCACTGGACGTATTTTCGGGCTGCAAAATGTCGAAGCCAAGAGGTACCGTCCTGGCTGAAGACACGGTGTACCAGGGTAGCCAAGTCGGTTGAAAGCAAAGGTTGGATATAGTCTGGGCTCATGAGAAGACTCGCGTCCATGGTGTCATGGTCGGACCCGGTCGCGCTGGATATTGCGTAGAGACCTTTTGTTGTTGGATCAAATGCGGCAGGAGAACCTGAAGAAGCGGCAAAGGAGAAGGGCCAAATATTCGCCTCCTTTAGCTGGCTGTTGATCTGTTCCTTGCTCGCTTTTATCTGCTCTGGCGACATGAGGTCTGACTGGGCTAAGAGCAGCATCACGTTCGTCAAAGGTGAAACCTGTCGTAGGTATTGTAAATCAACCGGCCGTAACCCTGATGCAATATGTCAGCAAATGCGATGCCGTGGCTTGAAGAGAGCCAAACATACGGTTGGAGACCATGTAAAAGACAACGTCAACTTGAACACCACCCTCTCCACCGACCATATTCAGTGTATCGCCGTCCGGAAGCAAACCCGAACTCATCTTTCGGAAATGCCCTTCTATATAATCGGTCACTGGAGTTATCGTATCCATGCACTACAACAGGTTAGCAAGACACCAAGTTTAGACTGATAAGTAAGGGAGCACACACAGAAGAACCACTCCCATAGCCCGGGGTATCAACAAAGCAAATATTCCGATCCAACACCGAGTCACCCAGACGTTTTCTCCGTCTCAGTACCCTGAAGTCATCTATCTCTGACCACCACTCGGGGTAGGGTTTCGTGCTCGCGTATATCTCCGTGATCTGGGTTGTCCCGCTCTCGGCCGCCCCCCTTGGCTGCCGCCTGCTTCCGCTGACACCAGCTCCGTGACCACTCCCAGTACTACCCCTGTGTCTTGTCACCGACTTCAGCACCGCCGACGATGACAACGACGGCGTGATGGGGTCGACATGGACAATGTGCTCGCACGACTGGACGATGGCCTTGATCAGGGAAGTCTTGCCGACCCCGCTGTCGCCAGCAATCAGCACCTTGAGACGGCCCATGCTTTTTCCCTCTTCGGTAAAGGGCCGGCGGCTCGGCATCTTGATGCTTGGCATGATGAGCTGCGGTGCGCTGCCGCTGTCCATCATGACTGATGGCACTTCTCTCTCATTTCCGCCGTCACCACCGCGGCCGGAGACACTTTGGGTATGGGTGCTGAGCAGGTCCTCCGAAAGTGACTCGGTGAAGGAGCCCCTCCGCGAGGAGATGCTGCTCAAAGCGGAGGCGGGGCCTGAAGCGCCTGGGGAGAGGCCAAGATTGGGGAGGGCTGAGGGGCGTAGCGGCGGCGTGAGGGGATTCGACATTGTGTCTTCGTCATCGCGCCTTAACGACTCGGGAATACCCCTTAAGCGTGATGGGGACTCGCCAGCGACAATGTTGCCGCGACCATCCCTCGGATCAACGTCAAGGTCCGATAAGCTCCGGGGGACGTTATCGGAAGCAGCGGGGTTTTTTTGGCCGCCACTGCTTCCACCGCCGCTATTGCTATCCTTAGGGCGGTGGAAGCTCGCCGGAGCCGATGATCCTATTGCGGACTCGTCGGCAAAGAAATATGTCATTTGTGGTGCCTGAGGGAGGCCGAGTGCCTCGTTGTCGGCGACGCGATGGCGCCCGGGGGCGTCGTCGCCTGCTGATGGCCTCATCCCTGTCGAGGGCGAACTACATGGATGGGACCGATGCGGCTCTGAGGAAACGGGCAGGAAGCCAGGAAAAGATGGTATTGAGTTACTTGCTTGTTATAGAGTTACCTTTGGGAAGGAGAGGATTGCAGAGCAAAAGGGCTGCCTCGAGCAACCAAGGTTCACAATGGATGATGGGGAAGCTGTAATCGACCGCGGGGTCTTATCGTTAGAAGGCTGATGACATGGAATGCCAGTGGCCACTGCATCAAAGCGGAGTAAGAACCCCGCCCATCCCGCCTACCGCTCTCGTTAGCTTGCCTTGTGGACAGCTGACCTAGTCTCTCTTGCCAACAGCGCATAATAATGGCAGAGCCGGCTAACTCTCGAGGCCCAATCCAATGCGACGAGCCAACCTCACTTTCCTGCCAACAGACTACGGGGGAGATGTTTCAGCAACGGCCCGATGCTTCCAGCGGCCGGGCACTGGAGCTCTTCCATTCTTCCCCAGCCATGTCTGATTGATCGGCATATGGCGCGGGGAGTTGACTAGCCACCAGTGCCACCTACCTAAGGTTTGAGACCACTTCTCCCAACAGAAACCTCACGCCAAATTAGGTACCCCCATGTCGAATAATTAAGTAGTCTCGGTGATGCTCCGACGTCGGTTGATTCGCTACCTCCCGGTTTTATCCCCTACCAACCTGCTTTCTACTCATACACAAGCGGTAGCCACTAACAAGCCGGCGCTAAACTGGCTGTGGAGAAACAACTTCAGCCGTACTCCTCGCGCCGTCGAGTGGCGCCCGTAACTAACTTCATGAACCCTTTCCACAGCGACAGTTTCACGCCTGAAACCACCCATATATATTCCACAGAACAGAACATGATCTCTGGGATCGAGGGGTAAACCCAGGCCAGTCGACCCCTCTGGTTCGGCGTGAGCAACGAGATAAACGGCCTCTACTCGTACCTCTCCCTTTCCCTTTCCGCTTCCAACCTCTTCATCCGTTCCTCCTCGTCTTCTGCCACCACCTCGCCTCTTCTCCCTTTTCGTCTGCTGCTCTTCCTCAAATCATCGCCTACCTCATCCGCGCCCCGACTACGCTTCGCGCCTGCCAGACCGGCTAGACTGGCCATCCTTCTCGTCTCCTTAAGAAGCCTCTCCCGATCCCGCGCCGCGCGTTCCGCAGCATGTGGATCTGCAGAGGTAGGACCTGTAGCTAGCGTCTTCACTGAAGCAAGTGAGCTCCTTCGGCTTCCATCAACCCCCGAACCGCTGCCCTTAGTTTCCAAACCCGGACCGCCACGGCTTGCCTTGGGCCCGGATGGTGCGCTGAAAGATTCCTCCAAGGGGGTAGAATCATCGTTCACAACCTTGCTGCTGCGGTGACGGTGTTCCCGATCTCTATCTCTGTCGCGGTCGCGATCGCGACGATCTTTGCCCCTTTCTTTCCGGTCCCTATCTCTATCGCGATCCCTGTCGCGATCGCGGTCCTTCTCCCGGTCGCGATCCCGCTCAGATCGGTCATAGTCTCTATCGCGATGTGATCGGTGACTTGACTTGCGTGCGTCCCGGTCGCGGTCACGATCGCGATCCCTATCCGCATCACGTTGTTTGCCATCTGAGTCGCGCTCCTTACGGCTGCTGCGATGGCCACCACCTCCTGATCTTCTAGACTCCGGATCGGGGGATGCCGATCTTGACCGGTCTTCATGTGGCTGGTCTCGAGACGGCCTTGTCTTGGAATCCTTCTCGTCCCCATGCGAGGAGTGCTTCTTGCGATGTCTCCTATGGCGATGCTCATCCTCTGTCTCTGCTTCGGTAGGCGAGTGCGACCGCTGCCGTCTGCTGCTACGGCGGTGAGAATCGCGATGTTCACCGCTGCGCCTCTTACCCCGCGACTCGACAGAGCGGTCCCTCTCTCTATCCCTCTCTCGGTCTCGGTCCCGGCCACGATCTGATCGCTGTCGATCTCTGCCGTGTGATGAATGGCGATAGTCCTTTTCTGCCTCTGTGTCCCGCTCCCGGGGATGCTCGGCATCTTTTCCCCTGGATGTAAGATGCGCGGAACTACTTCTAGACTGCGACTGCGAAATCACTCCTTCCGGAGCTGGGCTGGGGAAGCCGCCTGTCCCGCCGGCAGTAGTTGGCGTTGGGGGTTTTCCGCTGTCATCCACCCATCCACGCGCCTGCAGGTGCTTGTAACTGGTATTAGGTAGTCCTCGCATCATGGCCTTGGGCCCCTTGGGTGCGTTTAGGGGCACATCGGGAACAACTTGCTGCTGCTGCTGTTGCGGTTGTGAATCACTGTCGAACGTGGGATTTTGTTGAGCAGTGTCACTCTCACCGCTGGTGGCCTTTTCTGCGTCCGTAGCCGCTGCATCAGCGTCTTTAGCATCGGGTTTATGTTCGCCATCGACTGCCTGGCCAGCTTCACCTCCGGATCCATCATTCCCAGTGTCAACGCGGAGCGAACGGCCAAATTCGTCGACATTAGAGCCACCTTCGCTTTCCGCATAGCCGCTACCACTCGGTTGGCTGTCTTGCACTTGTCCATTACCAATGCCGGGCTGAGGATATTGCTGCTGTTGACTAGCGAAGTTCTGGTCCTGGTAGTTGCCGCCGCCATAGCCTTGCTGGTATCCGCCGCCGCGACCAACCCCGTAACCACTGGCGTTGTAGTAGCCACGGCCGCGACCCCTACCGCGGAAGCCGCCGTACTGGTTCCGGCGATAGTCAATGTATTGGTTCTGGTGGCCATAATTACCTTGATTGTATCCTGTCTGGAAGCCAGAGTTAAACGAGCCACCATAATCACCAGCGCCCATGCCAGAAGCATTTGGATGATTGAAATTATCTTGGCCGACATTCCATGATTGCTGTCCGTTCCAGTTATTATTGGCCGCCGCTTCTTCTCCGAACCCTCCCATCCCCATAGCATTCATGTTCATGCCGTTCATGCCCATGCCTTGAAATCCCCCGTTCATGTATATCTGCATCGACATTGGGTCCATATTCATGCCCGGCATACCTGTGATCTGGGTTAGCTTGCGACGCTCGCTCGAGGGGGCTCTAAGTGCACCGACCCATCATTGGAAAGCCGAATCCGTTCGGTGCCATTCCATTTTGCATTGCCATCATCATCTGCATTTGGTCGAAGCCTCCGGTGGCGCCAAAAGGCATGTTGGGGAACGCCCCATTCGCGGCACCAAAGCCCGCGGCGCCCGTGGGAAAACCTGGCTCTAGCTGCTTCTCGCCATCGGGCTCGCCCTCTTGATTCTCCGTATTTCCCGCCTCATCGGTTTCGCCGTTGCCGGTATCGGGAGCCACATCGGTTTCTGTCGACTTGTCTAGGACTTCTTGCTGATCCTACGACAAAGTTAGATTTTGAACCACGCGAGTCGCCAGGGACACCCTTACCTGTTGGCCATCAACTGGTTCGCCGGATTCAACAGTCCTGCTATCTCCTGGACCACCGCCACCTGTATTGCTAGCTTCTGTGGGTGGAGCATCTACGGGTGGGAGCGATTCCTCCTCGAACGTTGTCGCGTTGGCTTTCACAGCTGACTCGGTGACAACTGGCAGCGCGGGAGGCGCAGGGTGGGCATCGATCGGGGTGACAGGAGGTGTATCCTTAGGCCGGTTGGACTCGCGCTTCTTCTCCTCGGTGCGCAAAAACACCTTGATGGTAGTCCGCAGCGACTTATGTGGCTTACAATCATCCGCCGACAACGGCGAGTGCTCACAGACAGGACACGAAGCTGGCAGTCTCGATTGGCAGTCGTCACAGATTGCCTGCTCACAACACGGAAGGCGGAAAGGGTTGACGGCAAGCTTGCTGCAGATCGCACATCGAAGTTTAGCGGGGATGTCCTCTGGCGCAAGCGACCTTGAGAACACTGGTTAGAAAGCTGTCGTCATGTCAGGAGGGGAAGACCACAAACCTAATCAGCTCCGCCTGAGCCTCTGTTATGGCTGTGGATGCTGCCATCTTCGCGATATTGCCTTGACGAGCAAGACGAACGTCCAACGCGGCTCACGAAGGGGCAGAAAGCGACAAGGCGACCATGAGCGCCAGTTTACGCTTTCGCTCGTGTAATGTAGAGCGAATGGTCAATTTGGTAGGCGGCACCAATACTGATAAAAGGCGAACGAGAAAACACGTTTGAGGTAACGCGTGCGTCTAGTTTTGAGGTGTGGCAGAATTTGGCTGCGTGGAGGAAGGTCGTGAGCTGTCGCCTTCCATCTAGCAAGATGCTCTGAAAAATTGGCGAGCCTCGCTACACGTGATGAACATTCACTGGGTTAGGGTTACATGTGGATGCCCCCGCTTGGATGGAGGTTCGGCATTCAACACCCCACACTGTCATTCACTCCGCTGCCTCTACAGCACGCTTGATCACTTTCACATCAGACTTACATAATGTCGGCGTGAATATATACTCTTTTTGGTTGGATTTGGCGGCTAACAGCAGCAGTGCTGGTAAAATCTGGCTACATTCCGAAACGCACATCCTTACTACCCTCGGATACACGTGTAATCCTTATACTCAGTTACCTTGAAGAATTGACCAAGTTTTTCTCATGACTTAGTCCATCCTGCTTTGCCGATCTTGGTAGTGAAGTGAAAAGTAAACGCCGGATCCATAGAGACATGTGTTGTGCTGAGGTAGGGAGCCTGTAGGCGAGGCTGGAAGACTGGGAGACTGGGAGACTGGAAATTGTGCTCTCAAGCCAATTACAGAAATGGAAAACAAACACCAGAAAAACATTGACTCCAGCCCAAAACCCAAACATTTGACCAAGCACTCCCAAAAAATACCCATGTTACAAATGCATCCTCTCCGCTGCCATGCCCATCCTGTCACTATCTGGCCTGCCCCACTCAGCAAGCACAACCCTCCTTCGCGTTGGGATCCCGTGGTCCGTTGAGATTGACCCTTTGCTCATCTGTGCGGCTGGTCGCGCCTCCAGCACCAGGACCACGGGCACTCTTAAGTGACGTCTCTGGGATGGCGTTGGCAATGGCCGTGAATACCTCAGTGACGTTGTAGCCCGTCTTCGCACTGGTCTCAAAGAACAGCAGGCCTTCTTCCTCAGCATACGTCTTAGCCTCCTCAGTGGACACCTTTCTAGCATCCTCGTCTCCGCCGGCGGCATCCCCTCCCCCGGAGCTTCCGGCACTGTCGCTCGTAAGGTCCAGCTTGTTGCCCACCAGTGCGATCACGATGCCAGGCGATGCTTGTCTTTGCAACTCAGCAACCCAGTGCTTCGCCTTGATGAGGGACGTTGGTTTCGTCAAATCGTAAACTACCAGTGCGGCCTGCGCATTGCGGTAGTACATGGGTGCCAGAGACGCAAACCGCTCCTGGCCTGCTGTGTCCCAGATCTCGAACTTGATGGTCCGTTGCGGCAGATTGCATTTCTGCGTCAGGAAGGCAGCTGTAAGAGTCAGGATGGTCAGTTCTTTGCCGAGACATCGCGGGACAGTGATGATGGTAGCATACCTCCTATTGTTGGCTCCTTGTTTTCTTGAAAGTCGTTGTTCACAAACCGAAGGACGAGAGATGACTGCGGCTGGTCAGCATGGAATCGCTTGAAGAAGGCCCGTGGAGACTACCTTTCCTACCGCTGCCTCTCCGAGAAGCACCTATTGCTGTCAGTATCCAGTGCTCATTTATGATCCCAAACAATTCGCTGTCCTTACCAATTTGACTGAAGAGCTGGGCCGCGGGGCGCCGGTTGAGTCGGCCATAATGGAAGACTTGGTGTTTATATCCTGCGAGGTAGTTTACTGACTGCCCCAGGGCTTCGGTTTGCTTTTGATGCTGGGGGACTGGCTAGCTCTATGCTGCTGAATGTGTGGCCTCGCTGTGGGGGGCTGATGTCCTGATAAGTCCGTGACGCATGCTCGTACGTCGGGAGGTAGCGATACGGAAGCCGGGTCAGGACGCACGTGCCACCAACAGCCGGCAGGCAGGTATTGCTTCTTTCGGGTTAGGGTTATCGGCAGGTGGGCACGGTGGGGTAATCAGTAGATGCTGATGCTCCACTAAAAAGTTGATTGGGTTCTTTTTTTCTTCGTGAAATCTGCATTGGAAATAGCACACACCTCCAGGTTCTTCAGCAGCGGACGTCGAGATGTCTACCCGTACGCCCAAGCCCGGCAAAAAGCCGGCTTCCAAGAAGCCGATCTTCGACGCGTCAAGCTCCAGTGAAGACGACCAGGACGATGGCGGCGCCACTCTCGCCCCGTCGGCCGCTGGTTTGAAGATCAACCAGGAGTTCGCCCGTCGGTTCGAGCACAACAAGAAGCGCGAGGAGCTCCAGCGCCTGCAGGAAATGTATGGGGCCAACGGCGAGGATGGCTCTGGGTCCTCATCCGACGACGAAACGGAAGATGACGAAGGTCTCCTGGTGACTGAGGACCTTGATGCCGAGATATCAGCGACACTGCAGGCAATCAAGAACAAGGACCCCAGGATTTACGACAAGGACGCCGTCTTTTACAAACCCTTCGATCCCGAGACGGATGCTCCTCAGGAGGAGGAGGAGGAGGAGGAGAAAGATAAACCTCTTTTCCTCAGAGACTACCACCGCGAGCGTTATCTTGCCGGCGATGTTGGCGCCGACGATGACGAGCCGGACGCCAACCAGCCTATGACGTACGCTCGGGAGCAGGCCGACCTGAAGAAGACAATTGTCTCTGAGATTAATGCCGCGGCCGAAGATGAGGAGTGGAGCGACGACGACGCATTCCTCAAACCTGCTAAAAAGAGCGAGGAGGAGAAGCCGGTCGCGAACGGCATGCATCCCTCAAGGGCGGCTGCTATCAAGCTCACCGAGGTCGATGTGGCGGTCGCGGATAAGGATCCTGAAGAATTTTTGTCCAAGTTCATGGCCTCCAAAGCCTGGGCGCCGCCGGACGGCTCCAAGTGGCAGGCTTTTGAGTCGGATGATGGCGATGACGATCTCAATATGGCCGATCAGATCGAGCATGCGTACAACATTCGATTTGAGGACCCCGGGAAAAGCAACGAAATCTTGAAAACATATTCCAGAAACATGGCCGCAAGCAAGTCGGTCAGGAAAGAGGAACTTACTGGCCGAAAGAGACTAAGAGCTCTTGAGAAGGAAAAGAAAGACGCGGAGAAGGCTAAGCGTGAAGAGGACCGCGCTCGTCTTCGCCGTCTCAAGATTGACGAAGCGGCGGGAAAACTGGCCAAGATCAAGCAGGCTGCCGGATTGAGTGGCAAGGCTCTTGAAGACGACGACTTGGTCAAGTTCCTCGCTGATGACGATTGGGAGGACGGCAAGTGGGAGGAGGAAATGAAAAAGCGCTTTGGCGATGACTACTATGCCGAGAAGGACGATCTTTTTCACGGTGGCGATGTGGATGGCGACAGTGAAAGCGACTCCGGGAAGAAGAAGAAGCCCAAGAAGCCTAAGTGGGAAGATGATATCGGCATCAACGACATCATACCAGAGTTTGAAGAGGAAGCCGTGCCCGAAGCAGTACTCACTGACGAAGAGCAAATGTCAGCCCCAGAGGTAGATGAAGGCGCCAGCTCCGACTCAGACTCGGATGCAGACCGTCCCTCCAAAAAGCGCAAGACATCCAAGGACGTCAAGAAATACAAGATTGCCGCCAAACGCCAGGCGCGTCAGGAGCTCGCCAAGATTGAGGCCCTCGTCGACGCCAAAATGGAGATTGACGACCCACGTGCCCTCGCCTCCACTTCCAAGAAGACAATGGGCGGCTTCCGCTACCGTGAAACCTCACCTGGCAACTTTGGTCTTACTGCCCGCGATATTCTACTCGCGCCATCGGACGCGGCGCTCAACGAGTTCGCTGGTCTCAAGAAGCTTGCGGCCTTTCGCGATGCTGAGAAGAAGCGCAAGGACAAGAAGAAGCTCGGAAAGAAGGCCCGTCTTCGCCAGTGGCGTCGTGAGCAGTTCGGTCGTGAGTACGAGCAGACAGGCCCGACGTTTGGCTTCAAGGAGTTGTTGGAGCGCCAAGAAACCGATGCCAACAAGGGGAACGGGGTTACTGGGGCCAATGCCGTGCGGACGGAGAGGAAACGTAGTGACGAGCGGGGGGGTAAGAAGAAGGAAGCAGTTGATGGCATAGTTGATGGCGAACGGAAGAAGAAGAGGAAGAGGTCTAAGGGGAAAGGAAAGAAGAGCGATGCCGAGATTGAGGCGTGAGGTTGCGACTTGTTCATTCCTTTTTTATTTATCTTGCATCTGGAGTTAGGCATGGTGGACTGGCTATTACCCACCACGGAAATGGAAAGAAGATTGCGTATCACATTGGCTCTCTACTGGAGCTTGCGATACAAACTAGCCCACCTTGTTCAAGACAGGTCGCTGCGTCGTACGATGAATCCCATAAATCACCAACCCATTCTTCACGAACGGAGATGTCATAGGTGTCAAGAGTACAATCGGCGACACTGCGCCCGAACGTATATATTGAAAAGTTGATGAGACACCGTGGCTAATGCCCAATCTGTCACTCGCTCGCTCTGACTGCCGTCTCGAACTCGGACTAACACACACACAACACAACACACACCAAAGAGAGACAGAGCTAGAACACCATAGTTCGCGACCCATCAGGATCATGATGTCCAAAACACACAACCACCACACCTTTCTGTGTATCGCAAAAGAGAATGCCTGATATATCCTTCGTTTGCGCCGTTCTCGCATCTTGCAGAATTCCGACCCAATAAATAGCTTCCGGAATTTGGTATTTAACGTGCGCCGTTCTTTGAACCACCGCTGAACTGTTGCTGGACCGCTGCCGCTAAAACTGCCATGAAAAAACCCGCATGCCCAAACCCCTATCCAACGCCCAGCAGTCGAATATGAGAATGCCTATACACTCAAATAGCTGTTCCGCCTCTTTTGTTAATCCCATTCGTCCCTTCATCGCATTGCCGCTTTCAGGCCTAGGGACAGTTGTGGCGGGTGATTTTCCCCTTTATTTGCACCCGGGGAGATTTAGTGCCCGCCGCGATGCATGCCGCCTGCCGACATGCTACCGTTCCCGAACATGCTCGCAAACCCGTCCAGGTTTCCTACCCCGCCAACCCCCAAATCGGATCCGATCTCTGGTGGCTCCATATTGAAAGGCATAAACCAAGCTGAGCTCGGCTCGCCGCCGAATGCAGCATGCAGAGCCGCTTCCGATGGGCCTCCGTGCCCGTGTCCGTGGCCATGTCCGTGTCCGTGTCCGTGGCCATGTCCATGTCCTCTCTCGCCGTCGCGACTGCTTTCGCCACCATCCTGCGGCCATCCGGCCATTGATCCCAGCCCAGGATCAGCCCCGTTTCCATAAGCTCCGAACACTAGCTGGCGGTCTAGCTGGCTCATGCCGTGCGCAGAGCTCATGGGCATGTTGAACGGGTCGGGAGGGAAGAACGAGGACGCATGGTGATGATGGTGGGGGTGGTGTGACACGGCGACCGGTGAGACAGGTGATAGTGCGTGATATGCTGCGGCATTTGCCGAGTGCGGGATGGTAAGGGGGTTGAATGATCCTGGCCCACTTGTTTGTCCGCCTAGGCCGCCGTTGGCTGCATTTGAGAACGACCGCCCATGTAGTCGGGCAGCATGTATCTGCGCGGGTGTGGCGCCCGGATGGCGGTGCGCGAAATCGGTTTGCAACGGCTCCAACCCATGGTCACCACCCCGCGAGACGCTACCGCTTGCTTTCCGCACAATCGACTTGCGTTTGAGTTGCTGCTGCTGACTAGGGCGCGAGATCCCGTTCGCGTTGGCGTGCTCGTTGCTCTGGGGTGAAAGTGTGGTGAAGAACTCTTCTACCGTATGTAGCTCGGGCTTCTGTTCTAGAACTGCGTCGTCCCCCTTTTCCTTCTTCTTGTATGTTGCGGGGTCGAGGAAATCGGACTGCGATACGCCGTGCGGATACCGGTCGAACCAGTCGCCATACTGAAAGATGGGCGATGCCGCACTCTCGTTGGCAGGAGTGCCTTGTCTGGCAGCATCGGCACAGGTCCGGTACTGATCTCGCAGGTTTTCTGACATCCAATGAAACATGCCCCAATATCTCTTCATCTTCGATAAATACTTGACGTTGGTTGCAAGGTTACGCTTCGACGTGGCCTCCATTGCTGGATTCCCAGAGAATATGCCAAATATATGCACCGTACTCGACAGGAAAGCACAGTAACCTGTGAACGGGGCAGTGATGAAATGCGATTCTGCATCCTTGAGAAGTTCCGATATTCGATTCGCCGCAGCGAACGCCTTGGCCCCTGCTTTGGTGACGAAAGACTTCGGCACGTCATGTTGAGAGTGGCCGCTCGGGGGGGATACTGCAAACCGATTCATGAAGAGGATATTTTGTTGGACGGAGATATGGAGGAATAGAAACTGGTTGGCCATGTTATCCGTCTCGTGTAAGTGAAGGTTCTCGGGTGTGTAGGCTAGCGATTCTGGGAGTTCCGTCAGAATGTCGTCGGTTTGTTTGATGAGCTTTGAGTATTGCGATTCGGGACTCCACATCGGGTGAGGGTCAAGTTCCTTGCCCCCTTGATTAAGATAGCCAATCACCCGACCCCATAGAGCGATGACCTTGATCATCCAGGCCGCGGCGCCCATGTTTTCCCTTGCTTCGGAAGACGAGCCCTCAGCCGGCAGGCCCGGTACTTGACCGCTGAGGGTCTCTGTCGGTCCTGGCATGTCATACTGGAAATTCTTCTCCTTGATAGGGAGCGGGATTTTCAACGTCTCCTCCCGAATAAATGTTGGCCGGTCTGTCCCCGAGGAGTTGAAGCGATCCATTAAAAAGCACGCCCACATAGTTCTTCTCCGGATCTCCCGATCGATAAAGCTAAGCTGTGTCTTCCCTGCCAGTCGGAGAGGGTCATGTTCCAGGTCCTTGTGGAGTTGGAGCGCAAACGCCATCCGGATAGCCTGACCACCCAAGGACCAGCTTCGGCCGCCATGGCAAGTCCCAAACTCATGCAAGCCGAGAATCAGGAGACAAGTCAAAATAGTGATGTTCGGCCATTCGTATCGTTTGGTCACGATGTCGCGTGCCGCAGATGCCCACTCTTCTCCGCGTAAGAAGTTCGGATTAGAGCCGAGCTTGGGGTGATTGGAGAAGCGTGCTGCAATTGCACAGACGGACAGTACCAGGACCGGGGGTAGTGCACCAGCTCTAATGATGCCGTTAGCAAGGTTTTCGGGATCGGTGCCCGTTCGGAACGTACTTAAGTTTCCGCATAAAACTAGGTTTATGAAGAATGTGATATGCCTGCCCATAGAGATTCTCGAAAAATACCTCGGAGAGATGCTCTTGTATCTCCTTTGAAGGGAGCGCATCCCCACCTTCGAGCAGCAACTTGCTTTCTTCCGCTTCCTGAACCAGGATCGTCGATGGCTTGTTTGGTCCCTCGAGTTTCGATTTCGGTGGCGCGCGTGCCCAATGCTCCAAGTCCGGACCGAATGCCTCGTCGGCACCGCGCTTCTTTGCAGCCGATTTGCCGGCATTGAGCGTTCCGGGGATCGCCGGCTTGACCACAGCCCGGGTTACCGACGATGCGAGACCATCCTGCTCAGCTCTCGGCACAATCTTGATAATGCGTTCCTCCATCCGCTTCAACCGCTTATCTAACATTGCCATGTAGTCCGTTCTCGGGGCTGCTTTGCGAGCCGTAACCTTGTATACACAGGGAATGCGAGACCGCAGACAGTGCTTGCACGCCGGCTTTTCACCCGAGCAGCGAATCTTCTTGCGCCGACAGGCGATACAAGCCAATGGCAGGCGTTTTCGCTCTTTACCCGCCTTCGTCTTCAGTTCGCTCCACGCCGGTGTAGTGTCGGCTTTGTCTCCCTTGGACTTCCCGCCCAAGTCGGTTCCATCCACCGGGCCTCTGGCGAGGCCAAACTCGTCCGACATTGGATCCTCCAATAAGTTCCCGCCATTTTGGTTGCTGTCAGGCGAGCCATCGTCTGATCCGTCCATGCTCGACTGTCTCTGCCCGCCAGCACCATAAGCCGACGTCTGGACAGTAATCGACGTTACTGAGTTCTGGCGGTCCTGCATTCCGGATATCGAGGGCGGCTCCGAGGTCCCAAACACATCCGGCCCATGGTCCTCAAACGTCGAGGGCAGGCCGACCATAGGCGAGTCCTCCAAGGAGTTCTGATAGGGGAATTGGAAGTCGCCGAAGTGGGAGGCATCCCCCATATCGTGGGCAGCCGTGATGCTGCCCAGCGCCTCGTTCGAGGGCTCCAGCTTGAGGGCCTGCAGCGCGTCGGCCTCGGACTGCGCGAGGTGGGCGTCGGGCTCGGCGGCAGGCGGCGAGAAGTCGATCTCGGCGGCAGAGTAATTCCTGAGGCCAGCCTGAGCGCCGCTGGGCGACATTGCGGAGGGGCACTCGGACGAGGGGCAGGCTCGCGCTCACGCTCTGAGCGGAAAATGGGAATCGTGGGGATCCCCAGACGGCCAACCCAGGCTTGGGGTTCCTCTCCACTTGATCGGGGCAGTCTCGATTGATCCCAAGGCGGCGCAGTGGCTTCTCATGGTAAGCGTCGGGGGGATTGCACGACCTCCGTCCGTCGGCACGGAAGCATAAAGCTCGAGTCAGTCAGTCGCTGAGGCGTGTGGGTTGAGTGAGATCGTGAGAGGCTGTCTGTGAAAGTTGGATGGAAGGCGACAAAAATGGAGGGGGCAGCAAAACTGGGGTTGGAGGCGAACCAACACGTCCAGCCAAGGTTGTTGAGAGCGCCGGTGAAGGGGTCTAGCAGAGACTAGCACCGCGTGAGGGTGACGAGCAGCGTCTTCGGCGGCGAATTGTGGGGTAGAGAGCGAGGAGCTCTGCTGTCAAGCGGCAGGGGAGCACCTTGTAAGCCCGACTCGATCGCCCGTATAGACGGTGCTGTGAAGTTGCGAAGTGCTGGAAGCTGGAAGAGCCCGAGAGCCGTGGACAATCGGGCTTTGGGGAGCAATGGGTCAGGGTGGGAGCGAGCCGGAGAAGGGTTCTCTCTCGGCTCACCCGCAATGAGCCATGCAGGCAATTTAGAAGACGTGGGTTGGGAGGATGACGATTACGGGGAACAGGGAAAGAAGGTTGGCTTAAATTCGACGTATGGAGCAAATAGATTGATGGTGGAGAGCCTGGCTCAAGAGAACTCATGGAACTACCCAGTTCAGCCAGGTCACACACACATGGCTCTGTGTGAATATCGACGATGAGGGACAGCTCCCACACACCCCATCTGAGCACAGCGAGTGAGTGCGAGCCAGCGAAGCAATTGAGCAGTGGTTTGGGCGGGCTGACGGAAGGATGGATGGATCTGTGGCATAGAAAAGAGACCGAGCACCTCGAGACATGGAGCCACCCCAACTTGACAGACAGGAGGTGCCATCCAGCCACGACTCCGCGACTCTGTCTGCCAGCCAGAATGTGGTTACATGGATACGCTCCTCTTGCGTGCATGCACCGTACCGCACATGCGGGCAAGAGCTGCCTCGCCCCTTGCTTGCAGCCAGAAGGGAGGGGGGGTGACTGCACTGACAGTCATACCAATGCCCAGGACGATGATGGGATGGGTAGCTCCATCAGGTCGAGGGCAGGCAGACAAACCCCAAGCCAAACGTGACCTCGACCAGAGCAATTCCTAGCCAGACAGGGGCCATCGTCTTGCAATGTTGTGGAGCAGGACGCTGCGCCGCGCACGGTTGCACCATTACTGCGGAGCAAAAGCCACCACCCACTTCCGCTTCGTTGAGGGGCGCTTTCTGCCTTTCCGGGGCAAGGCGACATGGGTGACAAGGGAAGGCACGGAGGGTGGCGGCTGCTGCCCCAAAGCATGGAAAATTCCGAGAATACACCGGATCGACGGCGCTCTAGATGAGGAGGTACTTGCCCTGCTTTGGTTCGGCGCAGTCCACGTTCCCGGGCTTCAGATTGACAACGCCAAAAAAGCAGTCCGAGTGAGAAACAACGCAACTCAAAGCTCTCAGGCAAGCTCTCTAGGGGCGCCGCTCTGACCTTCTCCCGCTGCAGACTCGTTCGGGAGCACTGGCGCCGACAAAATATCTCCGCTTGGGACGTCGCCATCGCAGGGCACGATCTCGGCCGGCCGGGTAAGGTACACCGCCCGCGCAGATACTGTAGTACACCACAGCGCTTGTCTCAGACCGGCACACCATGCTGCACTCACTCGGATGGCGCTGGGACTTGCTTGATGATCCACGTGGGAGCCCTGAGCTGAACACGACAATCGACCACATTGCTCGTCCATCACGTATGACAGATCTCCAGCGAGTCGGCTTTGATGGCAATACGTTCTGTCATGCTTTTGTGTTGGATTTTCACTGGTTTATTGTCTATCTGATAAGAATCTTATCCAGGCCGTCTCATTGTCCTTTAAATCCGTCCGAGGCCCCAAAACACCAGAGAACAATTCATCCTCTCGGCGTTTTTATTGCGGGCCCCCCCGCTCCCCGCACCGCACTAGGGAAACGTTGATCTACTTACTACAGTTGGCTTCGCGGTTCTGCCGCTCTGTAGACGAGGGCCTAGGCGCGAAATATGGAATGTTAATATATCGAAGCCTTCGGCGGCCTTCTTCGCATTGCCACGCCCCGACCGACACCGCGCCAGCCGTGTGGCAGCTCGCATCGTCTCCGTCGCTCTCTCGGTTTCTTCTTTGGCCCCCCTGCACACGACCGGGCTGAACTTGGTTCGATGGACTTTGACTTCTTGCAATGCAGGCCAGCGCATGTCATAGCATCTCGCAGCATTTGGGTTGTGTCACGTCAGGCCTGTCAATATCGATCGCATTCAAGGGCCTGGATTCATGAAGGGTCGCCCAGGAGGGTGACGGCTCGATTCGATCCGCCCTCTCTCCAAGCATCCATATTGGCTCCATGGATAGTCCAGCCGATTATTATCAGCATAAAGGGTACCTGGCGGTCCTGCATAGAACAGCGTGCGGCGCGCTGCGCCAACGACACCCGCTCGGTCTCGAGTGAACCGTCCACAAACCACTGGCCGCTCGGGTTCCTTCCATTGTGCTGTCTGGTTCTTCCCTAAGACATCCGTTTCACCATGGACGCGCGACTATCGTTGCTACCCTCTTCCGCTTTCCGCCGTTACTACGTCAGATCCTGGGACGGGCGGCTTGTCGCGATGGGGATACACGGTCTGCTATGGACGAGAACGGAGTTCGGCGGGACGGATGGTCACCTTCATTATCGCCTTGCTCTATATTGTTACCTCGTCGATGCGCCTGGCGCATTATTTCATCTGCGGCTCTCTGCACTACAACAGGGCAATCGGACGCAGACGGCTGACCCCGAACAGGAAATCCAGCGAAGGGCCAAACTCCGATGACAACTCTCCGCCACTTGTAAGCTATTCCCAATCCAAGCCACTAACTACATTTCGTTTTCGTCGCCTAGACCCTGAGACAAAAATGCCTAGCTCATTATCTGTCATGCAACAGCCTGCCACGAATCGGCGCTGTTCCTCGAGACTACTTTGGTTCGCCAGCGTGACCTTCTGCACAGACTTCCACCCCACCCCACACCACCCCTGCTACTTGTAGGTCCCGTAACGAGTGGCAGCATGCCTCGGGTCCAGCAAGACGTTAGGAAGGCGATATCTTGCCTATTTTATAATGCCTTCAGGAAGGTGGACACGATCGCGTCGACCCCAATACTACAGTCCTTAACACTGAGCATAGATTGGGTTAGCCTTTCATCCCATGATGCTCAGATCCGCCTCGGTATGGTCCCCGCATCTTTTCAAATTCGAGGCTATACCCGGAATCACGAAGCCGCGGGATTCCTTCTCTCGGTGCACTTGGGCTACTCGGCAGTGGCGCTCGTCAAGAGGCAGGACGGCTCGCAAAGATGCAAGTGAAGCATAGGGAAGCCAGTGGGGCCAAGACATGTTTCTCGAAGCATACTGCTTTCGCTGCGAGGTGTTCTATCTGGGAGATTTCACGGGCTAAATGGAACAGCCTGATACATGACAAGCGGAAAGGGAAGGCCAGGGGGCTGGTCGACACTTGAGCAGCAAGAGCACGCGAATGGGCGGAAAGAACCTCTTCCCCCTCTCGTTGAGTGCATCCCTCGGTAGCCAATAGGGTTTTATGGGTTCACTGCCAGTTCGGCTCATCGTACCGTCGACCTTGTCTCCGACCTGCTCTCTAGGTTAGAAAGTGGCACATGCGTCAATCTCAGATGCAAATCATCAGGCAGGACAGAGGACACGCGCCTTTTATTCATCACAACTGTCAGGCGCGTTCCCCGTTTTGTTTGGCCAGGGGGCCTTACTTCGGCGGAAAGGTTTGTGTGAGCGCCTGCACGCAGCTGTATCTTAGATTGGGTATCGCTTCCGGACTGCAAAGATGGGAAGCGAGGCTGGGGTACAGTCTGGCTCCTCTTGGTTCACTGAACACACGAAACTGACACGCCGAGCCACCCCCTTGTGCCGTCGCCAAAGCGAATGCATGGACGGGGCGGCGGAGAGGACGATAAATGTCCGCTGCCTTTCCCCGCCGATGATCCTTCCAAGATCATTCCTTTCCGCCATCCGAGGGTGGGTACGTCTTACACCTACTCTCGGGGAAGAGGAAGGCTGAGATTGGTTCGGGCACCGCGGTGGTGGTGTAGGGTGGGCGAGCTGCCACGGAGGCCAATACGTCCGGCCCGCCAATATGCTGTCAGGAGGGTTGAATCGCCTACGCACTTCGATCGGCGGACCCGTCAGATGATGAGGGTCCTGATTTCTTCATCCCGATGCAAGATGGCGGCGCTGATGGTAGCGATGGCGGGGATATATGGATTTTCAACGCCGAATGTTTGCTGGGAAGCCGGTAGGCAAGTTGGAGTTGACTATATCGTTCCTGATTTATTGCCAACTCTTACTTCACAGCTGCTGAGGAGCTGGCGTGGCGCGGTGGGTGTCCAAAGCCCATTTTTGCTTGCGACGTTGGGGCCAAAACCACTTTGTGCTGAAACCAATGTGGCTCAGTTGGCGGAAGGCTTCCTCCATCTCACACCACTGTTGTAAGACTCAAGGGTATTCTATTTTCTTTCCTTCGTTCTATAATTGTCCATCATTACCCAAATATCGGCTCCTATCTGATGGCATAGCCCCGGTCCAGTAGTGTAGACCCGTCATGCCTGGGTGTTCTAATGATGTCCCCCAAGCGGGCGTTCAGGGTACGTATAGATACATAATAATAAGGTTGAATTCATGGAGTGCCGGCCAGACAGCCTACCTTTTGTTGATATCTAGCAAGACAGGGCTGTTGCTGTCTTATCAAGCAGCCATGATTCCCTATACGTGTACCGCTTTTCAATTCAAAGGGAGATACAAATCAGAGTGAGTCTGAGAACGAATATCTAAGAGCAGGAATTCGCTGGCCATCGCCGACTCAACTGGGTATAACGATCATTATTCTGTCATGGAAGGCTGTCCAGCCTTGTAACACCGCGGTAGTTGGGCTATCTGTTGAATGCTTTTGGGTTTAACTGTAGACAGCTTTGACAAGGGTTGTGTGGCTCGAACCGTTTCCCTTGTAAACATCGATGTCGTTCGGGGATGCTTGATTTCCCCTGACATCAGCCTCTAGCCGGTGAGTAAACAAGAGACGAGTGCGCTATGAAACCTCAAGAACGAAGTAGTTGACCAAAATAAGGGTTCCCCCAAGTCAGTGCAGAATATTATCTTATAGTTCTGTGAGATATCCCACTTTTAGGTGGCCTTGCCCCCTATGGCAATCACCTCAGCCCCCCCAAAGTCACCAACACATCCTCTACACTCTCCAAGAGGTCCTTGTCTCCTCTCCCACCCAGGATCCTCCTTTTCAGCAAACCCGCTATTCCCAGAACCGCGCTCGTGGAATGAACGTAGCGCTTTCTCACCCCCGGATGTGTACCTGCCAACAGAGCCGTGAGGAGTTGAAGCACTGCGACCTGGAACTCCTCCACCACCCCAACCTCGCCCCCCTCTGGTGGCACAAAATACCACGCCGCAACTCTAGTGACGACATCCATCCACTCCTCCCTCGGCCCAGGCCTTTCTGACTCGACAACATGAAGCAGCACTCGGATGATTTCAACTCCTCTCTCTGCCTCCAACTTGTCCCCTGCGGTCTGCAGAATAGATACTACATCATCCGTGAGAGCTCGCCAGCCATCGTTGGCGAGGAAAGATTCGATTCCCTTCTTCTCAACCGTGATACCCTCCAGAGCTACGAGGACGGGCCTCCGGAAGTCGAGACCCTGGTCGGGAGCCCCGCTGCGCCGGTAAAGATCAATGAACATGTCAGAGAGGCCGGCGGCCTCCTTGCGCAATAATTCATTATCGTCCTCACGAAGCCAGATGGCGAGAGTTTGGATTCCGGCGAGAATGAGCGGGTCGGAACCAACCGTGGTTCTGTCCTTGGAGTCCCAGGTGAGCGTGAGATGGGTGCCAACGGAAGTTTCGGCGGTGCCCGCACGCGCGTCTGGGTGCAAACCGAGGGCACCAGCTACGGAGGCGTCGTAGCGGTCGCGCAGGAACTCCACAGCCAAGGACATAGTTTCGGAGATAGAGCAGCGGAGCTTGAGAAGATGGTCTGGGGACAGGGCAAAGGAAGAGGAGGCCTCGTCCATGGAACGGAGGAGGTAGCCAATGTAGTTGGAGACAACATTGAAGGCCGACGCAAGACGTCGGGCAGCTTGGGGGTACTTTGGGCTGTTGAGCTGCTCAAGGAGGAGAGGGAGGGAGGAGCGGAGGTCGACTAGCATGAGGTTGATAAGGAGATATGAGTATGGCTTCTCGTCGCTGTTGGTTTCATTTGCGAAGAGGAGCCGGGGCGCTTGTACAGGATACGCCTCTAGAAGAGCGGCAGACAGATTGGTGAAGGCAGCACGGCTGGCAGCTGTGGGTCGGCTGATAATAAGGTTGAAGATGAATTTGCCTAGAGATGTGATCCAGGTGGGGTTGGGAGGGAGGACCTAGAAGCAATGTCAATACGTCTCCTATTTTCTACAAAAAGAAACAGGGGACAAACCTCGGGCTCAAGACGCAGTAGTAGGTTTGCCAGAAAGTCCAGTAGCGTGACAGCATCGGTCCCCTTGAAGGAGGAGATGAGATTCCCAATAGACTTGTCGATGGTTGACCTCAGCCCCGCCTTGTCTGTTACCCCTGATCCCGAGTTCAGCCATGCATGGAGCAGGGCCTCCAACGCGAGAGGGTGCGCAGTCGCAATCTCGGTCAGGGGGGTCAAGTCCTCGATCGAGACAAAAATCCGAGCGCCTTCCGGCTGGCTCACAAGACAGACAAGTGTCTCCAAGACTGGCTGGGTAGTTTTCTCTGGGCTGTTCTCTCGTCAGCATACATGTTGACTGGTTCGCGAAAAAGGGGTTCCTCGTGAAGTTGGTCGTACCAGTGCAGTAAACATGCCACGAGCTGCGGGATCCTATCGACCATCCTGCCATCTCTCCGCACACTTTCCGGCAACATAGAGGAAAACGTATGGAGCACAGACACAGCCATGTCCAGCATATCGTAGTTCTCTTTCCGGGACGAGTCTTCGCGCGACCCTGTTCGGATCAAGCGATCGAGAAACTTGGATGGGATACTTTTCCATAGTGTGACCACTACATCTTCATTGCCTCTGAGCTCCTGGGAGTTGTCTAAGACTGACTTTAGCAGCGCCAGGCCAACGAATCGTGAGGTGTCGTCTTTGGTCTTGAGAAGTGACTGGATCTTTTCGATTGAGACATTCTCGCTCGGATTGCTCGTCGATGAAGAATCCATCTTTTGATACGGTTCAAATTCAAGAAACTTCTTATTTCTTATCCCCCATATTCAGGACTCCAGACACTGATGTGTAGGTGCGGGAGCTGCACTTGGCCTCGAACTGTCTGCTGCATGGTTGACCTGACCTTCGGCGGGACGAAATCAAGCTTTCAGGGCTGATGGAGACAGCGAAACACCGCGGACCCCTGCAATAACTGACAACCCCAACCCTGCTCATCGTTCTTATCGATAAGCATAGCCAACCACTCGATGCGCCTGGACTCCTGAATTCCACATACCTAGCTCCCCTGACACCTCAGGACGGAGTATACAAGCACCTTGGCCCAAGCCACAAGAAATCAGCTGCTGCGATCTGTCCCAAGACGCGGCCGAAGAAATGACAGCATTGCTAGCGGATGATGCCCTCGCCCGACGAAATGAATAATAACCGCAATGGGGGCTCCTCGAGTTTGTCCGACGCCAACGTCGACGCCGCGCACCACGCCTACATGAACGACGTAGACGACACAGACGAGCTCGACTTCTTCGACACCGACGACCCCATGCACGATAGCCACGATCGCGCTGAGCCCCTCTCATTTAAGCGCAAGCAACAACAAACCGGTCTTCTCTCACAGCCCGCGCGCCTCTTCAGCGCCCTCACTGGCACCTCAAGCTCTGCACCCCCTCTACAACGAACACCTCCCGGCGCACTACCAAGAGGTCCAGAACAACTCGATACCCTTTGTGCCGGCTCCGGTACCTCTAAGGATGGGTTCCCTCTCGATTGGTATGTGGAAGGGCCCGGGCGTCGTGTTGGCTACGAGGACTTGACAGCCATCGACTGGATCTTTGAGTACACCAAGGAGCGCCAGCGCCTGCGCGTGCTGGCCTCGAGCGCGGCCGGCCTCTTGGGATATGTGCAGCAATTTCTGGACGCGAGCCAGGTTTGGATCGTGTTGGTGCTGACTGGGTTGGCCGTCGGTGCGCTTGCCGCAGGGATCGATGTCTCTACCGATTGGCTTGGCGACATCAAGTACGGGTACTGTGCTAGTGATGATGGCGGAGCGTTCTATCTCAGCAAGACATCTTGCTGTATCGGCTACGAGGAGCAGGCGAAGTGCTCTGGCTGGAGGCCGTGGAGTACAGCGTTGGGAATCACTTCGGTAGGGGGCAAGTGGTTTATTGAGTATCTCGTCTACCTGGTTTTTGCGGTAAGTGTGCCGCGTAATAATGGTTGTGGTCTGTTGCTGACTTTCATGTTCTGAAGGTGTTGTTTGCCATGTCTGCGGCCATTTTGGTCCAAACATATGCGATTTACGCTAAGCATAGCGGTATACCCGAGCTTAAGACTGTGCTGGGTGGCTTCATCATCCGGAGGTTTCTGGGCGTTTGGACTCTGATCACCAAATCGCTTGGTTTGGTATTGGCGGTAGCATCTGGCATGTGGCTGGGCAAAGAAGGCCCGTTAGTCCATGTGGCGTGTTGCTGCGCTAATCTCTTCATCAAACTGTTTCCGAATATCAATAACAATGAAGGTATGTCAATCCTCGGCCTCGTGGTGTTTGCGTTGGTGCTGACTTGCTTGACAGCACGGAAAAGGGAGGTTCTCTCTGCAGCTGCGGCTTCGGGCATATCCGTTGCCTTTGGATCTCCCATTGGAGGAGTACTGTTCAGCTTGGAGCAGCTATCCTACTACTTCCCGGATAAGACCATGTGGCAGAGCTTTGTGTGTGCAATGACGGCCGCGGTGGTACTGGAAGCCTTTGACCCCTATAGATCGGGCAAACTGGTGCTCTACCAAGTCACCTACAGCAGAAGCTGGCATGGCTTTGAGCTTGTGCCCTTTGTCATCCTGGGGGTTCTTGGCGGCATTTACGGAGGACTGTTCATCAAGGCAAACATGATGGTTGCACAATGGAAGAAATCGGCTTCGTGGCTCCCGAGCGCCGTAGCCCAGGTGGCGATTGTGGCCATCCTCACTGGCCTGATCAACTATCCCAACGACTACATGCGCGCCCAGTCCTCGGACCTCGTCTCCAACCTCTTTTCTGAATGCTCGAAGCTAACAGACGACCAATTTGGTCTCTGCAAGACCGGCGCGGCCTCTGCGGGGACTATTGTTCTCCTCATTTTCGCCTCGGTGCTTGGCTTTGGCCTTGCCGCAATCACCTTTGGTCTGCAGATCCCCGCGGGTATCATCTTGCCGACGATGGCTATCGGGGCGCTCTCGGGTCGCGCCGTCGGTATTATCATGGAGATCTGGCAACACAACCACTCGAACTTCATCGTGTTCAAGTCGTGTGAGCCGGATATCCCATGCATTACTCCCGGGACATATGCCATCATCGGTGCCGCAGCCGCGCTTGCTGGGGTCACACGCTTGACAGTATCCATCGTCGTCATCATGTTCGAGCTCACTGGCGCGCTGACGTATGTGCTGCCCATCATGGTGGCCGTGATGATCGCTAAGTGGGTTGGCGATGCCTTCTCACGTCGCGGCATCTACGAGTCGTGGATTCACTTTAACGAGTATCCCTTCCTTGACAACAGCGAAGAGATGCCCATCCCGGACATTCCCGCCTCCCAGATCATGACGCGTATCGAGGACCTCGTCGTTCTAACCGCCACGGGTCACACTATTGCCACCCTCACCGCCATCCTCGATGCCCACCCATACCGCGGCTTCCCCGTCGTCTCAGACCCGCGCGATGCCATCCTGCTTGGTTACATCAGCCGCGCTGAGCTGGCCTATAACTTACACACATCCACCCAGCCACCGCGCTCTCTTCCCCCAGAGACCGAGGCTTTCTTCGCCCACCAACCCCTCGCCGATCCCCGCTCTACACTTGACCTCCGACCATGGATGGACCAAACCCCTCTTACTCTGCCTAGCCGAAGCCGCCTGCACCTGGCTGTTAGCTACTTCCAGAAGCTTGGCTTACGCTACGTTCTCTTCAGCGACCGCGGTGTGCTGCAGGGCCTGCTGACCAAAAAGGACGTGTGGTACGTGCTCAACGGCGCAGAAGAGACACGGCGGACAAGCGGTGGTGGCGATGGTGGCGCCCCCGGCGTCAGGACGACGATGATGGGGGCGGGTGTGGCACGTGAAAATGGAGAGGGCGAACAACAGGGACTGTTGCGCGGTGAGGATGATGCCGACCCGGGAAGTCCCGGGGCGGATTCGGCAAGTATATTATGATTTGTCGTCTAGGTACCATGATAACGGAATGAGTTGGAGTTTGGATTAGGATATGGGTTCAGGGGCGCATCTTGGATATCTGGTGGCTTGAATGAAAGCATTATTGTCTGCAATACCCCCCCCCCCCATAGATGGACGGCGAAGTACGTAATGACCAATACATAATAGGGGGAAGTGGGGGATTAACTTGGTCTTGTCACGATGACGGTATATTTGCTCTTGTGCATAGATACCTCTGGGCTTGATGACTGCATTAGTGGCCGACGTCGATGAACGCGTAAATGTTTAAATTTTGATTCAAAGTCCACTATCGCGTAAGAACAAGCCCGCCCACGTTCCCCGACATGCCACATGATAAATGAATAAAGTCCTCAAGCCACACCATAAAACAGATAGACACATCCCAAAACGTTCCAGCTAAGCAGCGTCCTAGTACTCGAAGTCATCGTCCACAGCCGGACCCTTGTTCTTCGTCACGCTTTCCTGTTTCCTGTACATTTCTGCCACTTGGCGGCTTGTCGTTGCCTCGTCCGGCTTTTTGTCATCTCGGATCTTGATGAAGCGAGGGAACCGTAGGCTGATGCCCTTTTCGCCCGCGGGATCAACGCCCTCTTTCATTCCCGCCTTGTACCGGGGACTCAGCGTCAGGTCGGCTGTCTTGACCTCCCAGATATAGCGAGGCTCGAACCAAACGTCAGGCTGGTGCTGACCACCCGAGCTATGGGCGTAAAATGGCTTGGGGCGATCAATGACAATCTCCGAGAGCGACTTGTGTAGCTCCTCGAGGACCACCTCGCTGAAACCAGTTCCGATGTTGCAGACGGTCTCATACGACTCGGAACCGGGGTTGTAGCAGGCGAGCAAAAATGCACCGTACACCGAGGTACGCTTGCCTTTGCCGTAGTAAGCACCCAGAACGACCAAGTCCAGCGAGTCGCCGATACCAGCAAGGTAGTCTTTCTTGATCTAATCATTCATCTTGTTAGCGTGTTCCCCTGACGAAGGTGCATATATATGACTTACCTTTAGCCAATTCCGACTTCGTTTGCTCGGCTCGTATCCACTCTCTGTGCCGTCCAGCATTTTCACCATCAGCCCTTCGCAGGATGCCTTCACTGACTCGTCCAGGAATGTCTGGATATCATCCAACTCTTGGCCATCCATACTGGTAGCAAAGGAGAATTCGCCTTCCACAGGCTGGAAGGATTTGTGCAGGAGCTCCCGACGCTCGCGGAGCGATTTCTCCACAACTGCCTCTCCATTCAGGTATAGGAGATCAAAGGCGAAAACGCATACTTTGATTTTAACGTCTTCGACCTTCACATCCTTCTTCTTCCTGGTCATAAGCTGCTGGAATGGAAGGACTTTCTTCTCGTCCACATCCCAGGCCACTGACTCGCAGTCCAAAACGAAGCTGCGCGTATCCTCCTTGACCCATGTGTGAAGCTTTGCGAGGATGTCGGGATACTTCTTGGACAAGTCCTCTGAGTTCCTCGAGAAGATGGAAGCGACCCCGCGGCCAGCTTCCTTGGTTGCGCTGGGCAGGGACTGGCTGAGCTCCTCATCGGAGTCTTTGGCAACGTAGTGTATTTGCGCTCTCTCGCCATCGTACTTGTACTCGCATGTGAACGTTTGGTTTTCGAAACGATCAAGCACCTCGGTGATGGCTTTTGTTGGCTTCGCCAACATGGGCTTGAGAGGGACACCCGGCCGGAGCTTGCAATGGTCTCTCAAGTTCATTATGCCATACTCAACCATGGCTGGAATGATAACATCGTAGCTTGGCAGCTCACTACTCGGAATTTTAGTACATGCTTGCAGCGCATATGTGGCAGGGGATGGTCATTGACGAACCTGTAGACAGTCTTGAGAATAGATTCGGCCTTTTCGATGTCAGCGGTGCTTGGAACCTGGTTTTTCTTTGACGCCTCGTGAGCAACGATAGCGTGCGCGAGCGAAACTAAAACGGTCCTCTCAGCGAGGCCAAGTCGCAACTTGCCCTCCAGGAAGCGTACAATGAATTTCGCCTCGCTTGGACCGCCTTTGTCTTTGGTAATATCGACTTTGCCGGGGTTCGCGGCATCAGCGGCCGAGAGAAGCTTTTTGATAATGTCTACCTTTCTTCCCTGCGCGCCATTGCCGGTCACAGTAGCGATTCCCATCAGGCCCTTGTGGACTCCTTGGATAGTCAATGCCTTCGGCTTGAACATTGTAGGCTGTGTTGATCGAGACTTGACTGCGACAAGACCGAGGTCTCCTATTTCTTTCTGGTCCTGCTTGATCACAGCAAGGCTGCGGCCAGTTGACTCCCCAATGGCTTTCATGATGAGAGACTCGCCAATACCGAGCTCGATACCTGCATAATCAGGGGCAAGCTTGTTGATCATGAGGAGCACCGTGGACAAAAGGTCTTCTGGTGTGAGTCTCATGACCTGGCGAAGGAATAGTGCGCAATACTCCATGATGATGAGTCGCTTGGTTGTCAGTTCGACGAGGGAGAAGGTTTTGCACAAAGCGGCGTATGGCACGGGCTCGCCTGGTCTCCAGTCGGGGTAGGGATCCTTGGTGGTTGACTTGAGGATGGCCTGGACCGTTTTCCGCGCTTTCGCAACAACCTCGCCATTTTCGTCCTCGTCGTCCTCGTCTTCGAGTTCTTCTTCCACCTCAGATGCCGATTCGGTGGCTTCTTCGGCCTCCGGTGTTTCAACGACCGGGGGTTCCGCTATCTTCTGTTTTGCGGTCTTAGATTTGGAATCTTTTTGGGGCTTTGAGCTCGCTTTAGACTCGACCTTTACGTCGGTGTTATGCTCCATGATCTCATCATCGTCGTCCTCGATTACCCGGCGGCCTCTCCGGGGCCGCTTGCTTGCTGGTGTGACATCCTCGGCATCGTCTGCAGCCTTGTCCTCTTGCTCCTCCTCCTTTTTGATGGGCTCTTTTTTCGTGGAGTTTTTTGTGGCCGGTGGGCGACCTCTCTTCCGTGCATCTATACATTTGATGGGTTTAGCCAAGGTCACCAGCTCAGTTGCGAAGGTTCTACCTTTTGTGGGCTCCGCTTCGACTTTCGCGGTCTCTTTCGCTACCTTCTCCGGCTTCTGTGTAACCTCCGCGCCATCCTCTACATCATCAACTGCAGGTTTCTTCTCCGTCTTGGTAGAGGGTTTGGTCGAAAACGATAACTTCGTTTGCTGGGTAAGGGCTGGCTTTTTGGCTCCGTTTGGCTGCGTAAAAAACTTGCTACAGCCGGAAGTTAGTAACGTATTCTGAAAATAGCCACCAAGAATCAATGCATACTGGTGGTGTGCAGACAGGGTCTCTACACACCCCAGCGTTGTTTGTGATGGCTTCACATACCCCAACGTCGTCTGCTTGGGAGGCATTCTGAACAGAGTTCTGGACGCGCTCAATGCGGGTCTCAGAAGATGTCTTAAAGCCACGGTGGTGAGGAGAGTCGATGGAGGCGACGCTTGAGTGAATGGGTGTCGTTGTTGAGATATAGAGGTCGGAACGAACTTGTGCTTGCTAGGCCAATCACCGTCCTGAGCTCCGACGCGTTTTACGCGACTTTTGGGGAGGCAGCGACGACGGGACAGTCGCGTAAAGCGCACGGTCACATGTCTGAGGGGAACCCGCAACCCATTGAGTACTACACAGTATCTGCCTAGGACTACCTGCCACTTGTGCTTGGGATCGGGCAAAAATGTCACTGCCACAATGAGGCACATAAGAACTGACTCATGAGGTCCATTGCTCTTGCCTAGATTCGTTACCTATTCTCCATCTTATCCGAGTTCCTGAAAAACCAATCGCGAAGTAGGTCAACCAGCAGGGTTGACAAAAGAAAAGTGGCCATAGCTCCCCGTGTTTTTGATGGAGCTTCGTTTGGTCATCTGGGGACTTGCTGCATGAACGCCAATATCGAAAGTATGCACCAAGGACAATAAGACGCAGCATCTTTTATTTCTGTCTATGATACCCCTGAATGCTGCTGTTTGGTGCTGGAGCCTGACCATCGACTAATATGGAATCAATCGTTGCGTTGCCCCCTCGTCAAATCTTTCACAGTGCTCTTCGCCTTCAACGTCTAAATGCCATTTATGAGCGGGCAACCTCTAGCTCATCCCAAAGTTGAGATTGAAGGAGCTCACAACTTTTATCCACTGGTGCTATATCATCGGACTCTCGGCGTCACACAGTCTAGGCCAAAGTCATAGATGCGGGCCTTCTCGACCAACTCCAGCTCTTCATTCCGTCGGGATCCTACACCACCAGCTCCACGGGGAACCGCCCCACCCAAACATATATCACGATGCCGCCCCGTCCCAGGAGCTATCGCAGTGATGTAATCAACTTTAAGGAGATTGCGGGTATGTGGCATTGCGAATATCTGTTTCGTCGGTTAACTGATATATGATATAGGACTGCTGATCAGCAGTTCTGCCACGACGCGGAAGGAGGCTGTCGAAAGTGAGTTGCCCTGCATTGGGTCTTTAAACCGCAAAAACTAACGCTAGATTGTGCAGGCCTCCTCACATATTTCAAATCTGTCGACAAGGGCTCTCAATTGAAGCAGTACGTCTCCTCCTGTGTCCTCCTCAAGTCCGCCGCTTACCTTGGAACAGGAGTCTTTTTGATGACAAGACTTACCATTCAATCTATGAATCGCTCTTCCGCTGTACTCTGCTCGAGAAGGAGACGTACTTCAGCGCAAAGAAGACCACCAAGGCGAGCGCCACCGCCAGCGCAACCCGACTGGAAAGATGTGCGGAAGCTCTCCGTCTTACCGTCCGTCACGGCGCCCACAAGATCAAACGCAAGACGGCGAGGGCCATCGTCGATCATATCACCCAGGTCCTTCCCGGTCCCGAGGATACTTACATTGGGCCGCTTCTAAAAGACTACGTAAGGGCGCTGAGCACATTTCTGGCCGTCTCTACGAACGTAGAGAGCTTGGCCGCCTTGTCCGGCGAGGGCTGGGAAATATGCGTTGATTTTTGCATCGAAGCTCTGTCTCGCTACCTAGAAGGGGACGATCGAGACAGCGGTCCTAAGTCTCGTGCATCTCCCGCTCCAGGGAGTAGCGCCAGCAGGGCAAAGTCTGTTGCAGTACCACAGACTACTAACCAGATTGGCAGCCAAATGGCTCTGGAATTCCTCATATGCCTGAACTCACTAGTCTCCTCGACGAACGCCCCTGTGAACAAGCGAGCAGACAAAATATCCGAGGTTGTCTTGCAGGTTCTGCAACTACGCCACATGAAGATTGGCGAACTCCAAAAGGCCGCCTTCTCGACTATTACTAACGTCATTCAACGCAGCCAAACGGAAGACGTGACCCTGACGAAGAGAATTACACGATCTCTTGTGCCCCTCCTCTCTTACTGGTGGCAACCTCGTGCTCTTTCCCGAGATGCGATGTTGAATTCCATCAGAGACGAGATGATAAAGACCATCTACAGCACACATTTATATTTGGAGGCGCTGTTACAGGGACCCTCAGAAGACTCGCTGCTACAAGAGACTGAGGACCTTTTGGATGCCCTGTGGTCTGAATACTCGCGACGGGAGGAGAAAGCTCGACTTCAACTTGACGACATCAGTTTTACAGCGATGCGCCTCCCTGAAGATCACCCGCGTACTGCTGCGTTCAGCCTGCGCCCATTCAACCAGCTGGGGGAGCAGAGTTGGGCTTTTCTTGAAAACCTCGCGATTCTTGAATCGATATATGCGCGATCATGTCACGGCGACCACGCTCAAGCGCAACCTGACGTTGACCAGCCGCGGAAGAAGCGGCGGATGGCGAGCAGTCCTAACCGGCTGCACCAGAAAATGCTATCTGTAGACGCAGCAGTCCAGCTGACATCGCTACAGTTAATTCCATTTTTAGTCAAGCTGAGACAGCTCTCGCTGGACGATGCAACGGAGCTCCTGAACGATGTTTCGCGGTGCACGCCGACTAAACAAAGCGCAGCGGCTTCGTGGGGAATGTTGGCATACTCAAGGTACGCTTCAGCGGGTGGCTCATGCATAACTTCCTAACAGCTTTGTAGTATCACTGTTCACGAGGCATCGCGGGACACTACCCTCCTCCAGTTTTGGAAGCAGACGTGGCAGCAAAGCGTCCGCTCCCTGAGTCTACCCTCCGTTAGCCGTGCTGCCTGCGCACTTTTAGAATCCATGCTCAAGGCAGAGCTTGTTGTCAAGCACGAGCTCACCGATGATCTCACCCTGATGGTCACTACCGCCGACATCAGCGGACCTGCCGTGCTTGTTGACTCATCTTTGGCTCTAATGCCGAGTTTGCTACGTCTTCGCAATCTCCTTTTCCCGAATGCTAGCCAAGCAACTGCAAGTTATATCATTCGATGGGTTTTCTTGAAATGGAAGCCCGCCGATACTCCGTTTACCTCGACTTATGCGATGCATGCATCTGCATTTGATCTTGTCTCGCTGCTGCGAGCCTGCTATGGCGCGGCACCCCTCTTCATGGCGGCGCCTCTCCGTCAATTTGGGGGGCCTCTTGCTCATTTCTGGAAGAGCCAGCGGGATATTCAACGAACAATACGATTCCTTCTACTTCTACCAGACGAGGAATCGCCGGTCTTCTTCTCTTCGGCATCTACTGCCGAGACAAAACCTGCTCAGCAAACGCAAGATTCTGAGTCAACAGAGGCTCATGCCGTAAAGCGACTCATTCTTGAGCTCTTCTTCCCCAAGATAGAAGAGCTTTCCCAGATGGTTGGGTCATGGCAGAAGCGTGGGATTGAGAATGCACTGCCGGTTTCAACCGAACGACTGCAAAGTGTGATCCTCGCCTGTCTGGCGGGATTGCTAATGCTCCCGGACTTCGCGGGCCTCAGGTCGCAGACGTCAGACGATTTCGCCAAGCAGCTGGACAGCGTTGTTGACGCCGCCCTTAAAGTCATCCCTGGATCACCTCAAAACGAGAGCTTTATCAGCCTTATATTGACTCTCTGCTCGGCACACCTGCCTCCTCTCTTCATCAAAGAGGTCAAAGTCCTTAGACAGCAAAACAGCCCTCTTCTGAAATTCTTCGGCAAGCTCTCTGGACTGTTGCAAGAAAAAGACAGACTCGAAATTTCCAATCACCATCCAGATGATATGGACATCGACGATGAGTTCGGCTCGCAGTCGAGCCAAAATAGTCTAGGGTCGAAGGCGGAAGCGCTATCAAGGCGCGACATCTGGTTGTGCTATACTTCGGAAGCCTTCTATTTGGAAACTTCTCTTCGAATTCACTATCTTGATGTCATTCGCGAAGACGAGGGCGCCATTGGGATGGTCTATGATGCATTTATATCCCGCCTCACGCAACTAACAAAGGAGCAATTCCTGCATTGCCGACTTTTTATGAAGGAGCTATTTCAATGCGCCGAGATCAACGGATGGGATGGAGCAGAAGAAATCCTACAGAAAGTTGGAGACGTCATCAGCGACGGCGGATTCTCGTGCTGCGAGGTCTGTATATGCACTTGCATCGACGTGATGGCTGGCCTCAGCCATTGCTGGGGCGGCAAGTTTGCGATGGGAGGCCAGGTCCCAGCCTTGGGCGGTGATCTTTACCACTACTTGGTCCAGCGCGCCTTGCCCAACAATTCCATGTCAGCGGCCGCTCAAATCTCCCTTGCGAATCTTCTCTTCAAATTAATCGAGACCGCGCCGGACTACACAGCAACACTCTCATTGCCTTCAGCTCGGTCCACTCTTCTCACAGTGTTGCAAGATGGGCCCATGGAAGTTAAGTTCTCCATCGGCGTCACCTTGCCTAAGCTCTTCGGGATGTACGTCTTGAAGACCCACGACGATATCTTCGTTGATGTTCTGGAGAGACTCCCTGCAGACCCCCAGGTTTCCGAAGGGATTGCTTGTCGCCTCTTTGTTCTCGCAGAGCTGGCGTGTAGGTGGCCGACGCTGTTGCGGAGATGCATTTACCATATATTCGAGACCCCGGGCAAGATCGCCGAGTCTGCAAAGTATGCGACTAGTTGTTTGCGGAGAATCTCGACGTCCCTCAACCTCACCAGCCCGAAAGAGCTGTTCTCACTTTTCGCCCCGCAGTTACTTTATACCTGGCTAGAAGGCGACTCCATTGTCGATATACCGTTTGAGATATTTGGGTTTTCAAGCCTACAAGATCTCCTATCGGAAGCTCAGACAGAAGCCGCCGCAATATTGATCATGCGTGGGCAAGAGAAGGACGCTCTCGGTCTGGCAACGATACTAGGCGTAAGCCCAGAGGAGATGCTGCAGCGAGGGTTTACCAAGATCATCGCATACAGCATTGCGCACGACACCAGCGTCGCGAGCAGCGGCAATCCTGTCACTGGTGAGGCGAGGGTCAGGAAAATACTCGGAAAGGAGAAGTTTCTCGAGAACATTCACCTGAATTTTGTCGACATCATCGCCACATTCTTCGACATATTTGATCAAGAGGACCCCATAGAACAATCGTTCGGTAAGGATGATAGGTTTGCGTATGCTGCAGCAATCATGTCCCAGATCAAGGTGTTTGGCCACCTTCCTGCCGCTCTGCCCCCTAATCAGCAGCCCATGTTCAAAGCCAAATATCTTCAGCGGGAAATCGTCCACCTCTGCAGCCGGACACCCTATGAACCGGAGAATTTGTGGACACCAGCTCTGATCGTGTTCGTAACTCGGAAACTTCTGAACACCATTCACCCTGCCCTGGGACCACTCCACGCCTGTTCTGTGCTCCGAAAGATACGCGTTCTTATCTGCCTGGCAGGCGAGCGTGCCTTGACATCATACCCACTAGAAATGCTGCTCTATTCGACACGGGAGTTTGTCCTGGACCCCGAGAGCGCAGACGATGCACTGGGCATCGCTAAGTACCTCTTGCTGAAAGGAGAGGCACACTTGATGAAAGCGCCTTCGTTCTTTGCCGGATACGCTCTGTCGAGTCTGGTTGACATCCGAGTTTTCTTGTGTTCTAGCCAGTCGAGTACAACACAGGAGAGTCAGTTCCGTGCAACCAAAACGAAGGCTGAGGAATTCCACGATTGGTTTCGCAAGCATCTGCTGCAATACATATCCCCGTCCTTCAGGAATCTTGATCAAAAACGGGCGTTTCAGGCGATTACGAAATCCGCCGCGAGGAATTTTGCTCGTGGGAGCGCCAGAAAAGGGCGTGAAGAAAGCACGTTACTTCTGGAGATTCTGAAGGACTGGGGCCAGGAGCATCAGCTGCTAGATGACCCAGCGCGGAGGGTTGCCCTTTCCATGCTCAACAGCGAGTTTCAAGAGCCCCCGCCGATTCGAGAGGACATAATTGAGACGGACGAAGATGCAGTGAGGCATGCAGCGGTGGTCTGGGAGAGCTGCAGGTTTATGAAGCTCAGCGAAGCATACTTGTCCTGGGCTGGTCGTGTGCTCGGCAGGGCCTTTGCGGCGTCTGGCGAGGTACCGCAGGCGCTGCTCCGGGAGTCGAGTCTTGGGGAGTACCGCAAGCTATCACCAGGGAAAAGCGGATCAGGAGAATCGCTACTCAGCCTCATCAAGGCCCTCATTACGAGCAGCGACCGCTTCCATGCAGGCTTGGCCGAATCCGCACTTCGAGTAATAGTCACGGACACTTTTATCGACGAGGACCCGGACCTTCTGTATGCTTGTGGCAAAAGCTTGACAGAGTCGCTTCAGAGCTCATCCAACTGGGAGCCATATCACACACCACAGTCAGATCTTTTCGAAGTTGCGCCACCCCTAGAGTCTGAGGTGTACAGTGCCAAGCAGCTCGAGAACCCGAAATGGGCGCAAAACCTAACAACTGTTCTGGCCCTGTCAGTTCCCAATATTCCCACACTGAGAGTCCTGCCCGCGATCCTCAGTGGGGTCAAGGGATTTGCAGACAAGGCATTGCCCTTCGTTGTTCATCTGGTGTTGCATTTCCAGGAAGATCAAGGCGCGAAACGACGACTTTCGGAGGCGCTTAAGGAATGGCTCGCCACTACCTCGGCTGCGGCCAAGGAGAATCTAAAACTGTTGTTAAACACCATTCTCTATCTAAGAACGCAGAAGCTGCCAAATGAGTCCTCAATCGCAGACCGGTCTCACTGGTTGGATGTCAACTTCTCAAGTGCGGCGGGAGCTGCGACACGATGTGGGATGTACAAGGTGGCCCTTTTATTTGCCGAGTTGGCATTCTCAGAAGCCGCACGCTCTTCCCGACGCTCCTCCGCGGCGAGGGAGGCGGAAGACTCGAGCGAGGTCTTGCTGGAAATCTTTGAGAATATTGACGACCCGGACGCGTACTACGGTCTTGAGCAGGATGCATCTCTGTCAACTGTTCTCTCTCGTCTCGAGTATGAGAAAGACGGATCCAAGAGTCTTGCTTTCCGTGGAGCCGCGTACGACATCCACCTGCGGTCCAGAGGTCCAGCCTCTGCAAACGATGCGCAGGCACTGATCAAGTCTTTGAGCAACTTGGGACTTGCTGGCTTGTCAAACTCGCTGTTACAGGCGCAACAACACCTGGACGGGAGCTCGGCATCTCTTGATGGCACCTTTACAACGGCGAGACGGCTCGAGAAATGGAATCTCCCCGTGCCAGAAAACAGTGGCAGTTGGGCCGCCACAGTGTACAAAGCATATCAGGGTTTGCATCAAGCTACTGAACTCCGCCTCGGTAGAGCTCCTATCTATGCCGGTTTCGTGAATACCATACGGCACATGACTGAGCGCAGTCTGAACACATCTGCTTTGCGACAGCAGTACGCAGCGCTGGCGGCTCTGACGGAACTCGATGATCTTATCAATGTTTCCGACGGCCAAGATTTGAAGGGTATTCTGAGGGTGTTTGAAGATCGCACAAAGTGGATGATGAGTGGAAGGTATGTTTGCTTTTTTTGGCAGTCTTCATTAGCCCCTGCTAACCTTCGTAGGTACGACGATGTGAGCCAAGTTCTCTCGTGCAGGGAGACGTCGTTGAGCTCCTGGAGTAGTAATTTCAAGCTCCGCCCCCCTGAACTGGAGTTTGGCGATGCTCGACTAACACAGATTCGCGCCATATTGCTCTCATGCAACGTCTACCATTTCCATCATGCGCACCAGGAAACCCTTAATCTGTCCACTCTTCTCACATCCCTCATCAGACCTAGTGAGTTGTTGGGGTTGCATGGAGTCGACGCTGCGATCAAGATGGAGGCCGCCAACTCACTCTGGGACCAAGGAGAGATGGTTTCGTCTATCCGTATGCTACAAGGAATAAATAAGGATTGGTCGATCAAGAAACAGATGCTGCCTGTTAACCGGTCGCATCTCTTGTCAAAAATCGGTCACCAAGTCTCAGTCGCACGATTAGAGACCCCCGACAATATCCAGAAGAAGTATCTGGAGCCGGCCCTCAAGGAGCTGGGATCCAGAATTGAAGGAACTGATGCTGGCCGCGTGTTCCATCAATTTGCCATGTTCTGTGACGAGCAGCTTCAGAATTCGGACAACCAGGAAGACTTGGCACGTTTGCAACACCTTAAGGAGGGCAAAAGCGAAGAGGTCGCACAACTCAAAGCCTTGATCGCAAATTCCAGAGACTCTCAACACAAAAACAAATATTCCTCACATCTTGCTAAGGCCAAGCAGTGGCTCGATTTGGACCAACAAGAGCTCCGGCGAATGGAAAAGACGCGTTCCGAGTTTATTAGGCTGAGTCTGGAAAATTACATGCTTTCGCTCACTGCCTCGGATGAGCATAACAACGACGCATTGCGTTTCACAGCACTGTGGCTGGAGCGTTCTGAAGAAGAGAGCACGAACGAGACTGTGAAGAAGCACATCATCAAGGTGCCAACTCGCAAATTCGCTCCATTGATGAACCAGCTGTCTTCTCGTCTCCAGGACCAGAGCGGTCTCTTCCAGAAGCTGCTCATCGATCTGGTCTTCCGTATCTGCGTCGACCACCCATACCACGGCATGTATCAGATCTGGTCTGGCGCCAGATCAAAGGTCAACAGGGAGGATGAAGTCGCCGTCTCCCGGCAGAAGGCAACAGATAGGACTGCGAAAGCCCTTGCCAAGGCTGAAAAGGTGGCCAGGATTTGGTCAGCGATCGACAACACAAGCAGAGTATACCACTCTCTTGCCATGGACCGTGATCCTAGCCGGTATAAACAGGGCCACAAGCTGGCTATCAAGGACTCATCGGCTGGACAGGCCTTCCTCAGCACGTTTGCAAAATACCAAATCCCGCCGCCGACTATGCAGGTCGAGCTATCGGCCACCCCGGACTATTCGGACGTGCCCATCATTCAGAAATTCGAGTACGATATGACCATCGCGGGGGGCGTCAGCGCGCCAAAGATAATCACGGCACTGGGATCCGACGGAAAGCGGTACAAACAGCTCGTGAAGGGCGGCAACGACGATCTTCGCCAGGACGCTATCATGGAACAGGTATTCGCGGCCGCCTCGGAGCTTCTCAAACTACACAGGACAACAAGGCAAAGAAACCTGGGGATCAGAACCTATAAGGTCCTCCCACTCACCTCTATGTCTGGTCTCATCGAGTTTGTATCGGACACAATCCCGCTCCACGAATATTTGATGCCTGCACATGAGCGGTATTACCCAAAGGACCTGAAGGGCTCCAGTTGCAGGAAAGAAATATCCAACGCACAAACCAAATCTATAGATGCTCGCGTCAGCGCCTACCGTAAGGTAACCGAGAAGTTCCACCCTGTGATGCGCTACTTCTTCATGGAGAAATTCCCCGATCCAGATGAGTGGTTCATGAGGCGGACGGCCTACACAAGAAGCACAGCTGCTATTTCAATCCTTGGGCACGTGCTCGGAGTAGGAGACAGACACGGCCATAATATCCTACTCGACTCCACCACGGGCGAGGTTGTGCACATCGATCTGGGTGTGGCGTTTGAGATGGGCCGGGTGCTGCCGGTTCCCGAGCTAGTGCCCTTCCGGATGACGCGAGATATCGTAGACGGCATGGGGATTACCAAAACGGAGGGCGTGTTTCGGCGTTGCTGCGAATTTACACTGGACGCGCTGCGCGAGGAGACATACTCGATCATGACGATCCTAGACGTGTTGCGATACGATCCGCTCTACTCGTGGTCGATCTCGCCAGTGCGCATGGCGAAACTACAGAACGCGAGGACGGGCCCCGACGGGACTGGCGACGATATAAGTGGGAACGGTGGTGATGATCAAGCCGACATCGAAAACAAGAGGACAGTCAATGAACCAAGCGAGGCGGACAGAGCTCTCGAGGTGGTACGCAAGAAGCTGACCAAGACGCTCAGCGTGATGGCCACGGTGAATGACCTGATCAACCAGGCGACAGACGAGAGAAACCTGGCCGTGTTATATTCTGGTAAGTTATCCCCTCCCCTCCCCTTCTCCAGTTTACCTCCCCCTCCTAAGAATGAAATACTGATGCGCCATCGATAGGTTGGGCAGCGTACGCGTAGAAAAGTGAGGCTATGTGAATATTGTGTGCAGACTTCAGCACGAGGCTATTCGGTTGAGACGGTTGATATACGCGGCATGCAGGAAAGGCATGGTAATGTAATATATGTATTTGGGTACATGAACGAGTGCATTCCTCAAGACATATGCGATATCTACCGTAGGTGTCAGGTACCAAGACGTGATGTGTAGGTGAGAGTACTGTTCTTCCTCCACCTTTCTCCCACAACGCTGACCCCACAGCGGGGGTTAGGGAGACCATTTGTCGTATCCGTACAGTGCGGGCGGACAGTTATCGACCACCAGGGAGCTTATCTGCCACCTAGCTCCCTGCCGTGATCGCTCCATAGGTAATTCGCGATCTTAACTCCGTCATAAACATCAACTGTGCGTAAGTCCTAAACTGCCGCCAACCCAGTCGAACTCAATCCGAGAACGCACTGTTGATGACGCTCTTCGAGGCCTCAAACAATAAATAAGTTACGGTCCCCCAAACAAGCCAAAACTCAAATTGCAAGCGGCAGCGGCAGGACCGGGTCTGCAAAGCCGCCCCCCTCCGCGGACCTTAATGCCTTCAACCACATCCGCGCCACATATCACCGGCTCGGTCGCTTCTTCCACCGTACCAGTAACAGCACCACACAAGCGGCGGCACGACTCTGCCAGCAACCCTGCGGACGCGCCCAGGTCAACTTCCTCGGCCGCCGCCCCGCCACCCGACACAAAACGCGCCCGCTCCGGCACCTTCCACACCTCACCGCACCCGCGTACAACTCCCGCGGCACCAACAATGTCCGCCAAGGTCCAGGGCAAACGGCCCGAGGTCATCGACCTCACGAGCAGCTCCCCGCACGGCGCCAGCACCAGCAGCTTCCAAAATCCAGCAGCAATCGGCGCCCCGAGTAGCCCAGCCCGGCGCCCCATCTCGGCCCTGCAACCACACATGGGCCCGCGCAAACTAGTCATTAAGAACCTGCGGCCCGCAAGCGCCGCCCGCGCTCAAGGCGTCGACGAGTACTTCGCCCGCACTCGCGCCGAGCTTGACGCTGCGTTGACGGCTATCTTTGCGGGTCGCACCACCGCCCAGCCTATGGAGCGGCTATATCGTGGTGTCGAGGATATATGTCGCAAGGGCGAGGCCGCTGAGATGTCTGACCGTTTGCGGGCGCGGTGCGAAACTTACCTAGCTAGCGAGGCAGTGCTGGGCGGGATCGCTGGGATAGGGGGCGGGATCAATATTGCGGTGCTAAGGGTGGTTTTGGCGCGGTGGAAGACGTGGAGTGGGCAGCTGCTGGTGATCAGATGGATCTATAGCTATCTGGACCGGAGCTATCTGCTGGTAGGAGGGGGCAGGAATACTGGGCGGGGGAAGGCGCCATTGGGCATTAACGACATGGGCATCGCACTCTTCCGAACGGCTGTATTTTCATCGAGAAAGGATGGCGGTGAAACAACGACGCTTGGGTCAAAGGTTCTGACGGCTATGTGCGAGCTGGTGGATTACGACCGACGCAACGACGACAGGTTTGAGCCAGTGTTGCTCAAGGACTCCGTCACAATGCTGAGGCTTTTCGGTGTTTACGGCAAGTTCTTCGAGCGTAGGTTCTTGGGTGAGTCGCATGCGTACTTTCTCTCATTTGCAGAGGGAAAGGCGGCGTACGGGTTGAAGGATTATATCATTGGCTGCGAGAGGCTGCTGCAGCGCGAAGGGGAACGGTGCGACACATATAACTTTGACAGCACGACCAAGAGGCAGCTGCGGGATGACGCGCACCGGATCCTGGTAGAGAAGTACTCGGCGAAGCTACTGGATAGTGGTGACGTTGGGAAACTGTTGGGAGCAAACGATGTGGAGTCTATAAAGGCACTATACGATCTGTTGAGGCTGTCCAATATACAAAAGCAGCTCAAGGGCCCGTGGGAGGAATACATCCGCTCGACTGGGTCTGCTATTGTCAGCGATACAGAGAAGGGCGACGACATGATCATTCGTCTTCTAGAGTTGCGGAGGTCGCTCGACATTATGATTCGCGATGCCTTTGGCAAAGACGAAGTGTTCAGGAACGGCCTCAGGGAAGCGTTTGGCTCCTTTATCAACGACAAGAAGAGCTCAGCGGCCTGGAATTCGGGCACGTCAAAGGTTGGTGAGATGATCGCCAAGTACATTGACATGCTCCTCCGCGGCGGACTCAAAACCCTGCCGAAGACGCTACTCTCCGACAACAGAGATAGAGCCGATGCCGAAATGAGCGGTATCGCGAGTACGGGCGACGAGGATGCAGAGTTGGATCGGCAGTTGGACAATGGCATCGAGTTGTTCCGATTTATCGAGGGCAAGGATGTCTTCGAGGCATTTTACAAGAAGGACCTGGCGCGCCGACTACTTATGGGCCGTAGCGCAAGTCAAGACGCCGAACGCAACATGCTATCAAAGCTCAAAAGCGAGTGTGGATCCAGCTTCACGCATAATCTTGAGCAGATGTTCAAGGATCAGGAGCTTGGCAGGGACGAGATGGCGTCTTATAAAGAGTGGCTTGCTGGTACGGGGCGCGTCAAGAGCGGCGTAGACCTCAGTGTGAGCATCTTATCTGCAGCCGCGTGGCCAACGTACGCGGATATCCGCGTACTGCTACCGAAGGATGTGGTGGAACAGATCACGCTGTTTGACACATACTACAAGACAAAACACACTGGCCGAAGACTGACATGGAAACACAACCTGGCCCACTGCGTTGTGCGGGCACAATTCGACCGTGGTCCTAAGGAGTTGCTAGTTAGTGCCTTCCAAGCAGTCGTCTTGGTCCTCTTCAACGAAGCCGAAGGCAAGGGCGGCCCAACAGATGGGGTGCTTTCGTACGAGCAGATCGCGCAATCTACGGGGCTAGTTGGACCGGAGCTGCAGCGTACGCTCCAGAGCCTGGCATGCGGCAAGGTAAGAGTCCTGAGCAAGCACCCCAAGGGCCGCGACGTCAAGACGACGGACACCTTTATGGTCAACAAAACGTTCACCGACCCAAAGTTCCGCGTGAAGATCAATCAGATCCAGCTCAAGGAGACCAAGGAGGACAACCAGGAGACACATAAACGTGTCGCAGCCGACCGGCAGTTTGAGACGCAGGCGGCCATCGTGCGCATCATGAAGAGCAGGAAGACCATGACGCATGGTCAACTGGTCGCTGAGGTTATCAACCAGACCAAGAACCGTGGCTCAGTAGATGCTGCTGATATCAAAGTGAACATTGAAAAGTAAGTTCTAGGCTCTGCTAGAGAGTGACATTTCAAGAGGCATGGGCTGACTTTGTGACAGGCTTATTGAAAAGGATTACATTGAGAGGGAGGGCTCTGCTTACGTCTACCTTGCCTGAGACTATAGGGTATTTGTGTGCGTGTGGGTGGTGTGTTACTTGGTTGAAAGCGGCTTGTTGACTTCATGGCTGTGGATGTGTTTTGGGGTTTTGCGAAGGAATTGGGGTTGATAACTTGCTCTGGAATAGATATGACGAGCGACGACGAACATGAGGCTTTGCATCGGAGGGGGGTAGGGTTGAACTGTACATATACGGGAAGGGTGGGCTTACACCAGCAAGCCACAAGCGTAAGGTTATCGGCGGAGTCATACGCATCGAGTTCGATATCTATGTGGTGCTCTCCCTGTTTAATAATATCCTCATGGGTTGCATACTGAGTCTACGGATCCGTACCAAGTCCAACTATTGGATCCCAGAATGTCGCGTCCCGAACATACATGCTGCCCAGTCTTATCCCCGCCTTTCCCCCAGAACAACTATCAACACAGGTCGCCAGTTCAACACCAGCTAAAGCAATGGATATATTGAGAATCATTTCAGGTTTTCAACCTTCTGTTTTGTGGAGCTGATCCGTTGGTACAGTGCTATCTCGACAAAATCGCTTGACGATGGAGACCTCCCTCCTCGACATGTTTACCCCCTCTTCTGCCATTCCAGGTGGAGACAAGCCACAAAATGTTACAACTAAACAAAACAGGCAAAAAGAAACAAGTTGGCTGATTATCTGATTTCAGACAAGAGACCTATGATCGAACCCGGGCTCGAACCGGAGACCTTATGCGTGTGAGGCATACGTGATAACCAACTACACCATCCGACCATTGCTTGTTTGTTGTTTATGTTGCCCCTGAATCGGGCATTTGCGTGACGCAAGTGCACGTCACGATAGGTGAAAACATAGTATCACCCATTCTCACGCTGCACATTGATTTGGGGTGTAACCTCGGAGAGTACAGTCATTTTAAATCACATATTGCACACTGGATCTCCAAGGTGCAGACGCAAAGCCCCGAAAGGTAGGTATTCGAATGCCTTAGTTCAAGAAGTCATTTCCAGACCCATGTTGACTACGATCTACACACATCGATTTTCCAACACACGGCTAGCCATCATGATTTGATAACAAACAGCTCTCCCAAGCCAGAATGCCTCCCTTGTCCCTTTTAAACGCCGTATTCACTGTAATCGTACCATAGTATCCCACCAAGCATGAGCAAATAATGCAACAGCATCATCGCCCAGTCGAAAGCAACACAAAAATAAAAATAAATCGCCCAAGGAGGCTGATCATGAACCACTGGGAAATTTGGTTCATTATTTTCTCGCTTTCCGTCAGGCCGAACAACCACAGGCCTGTAAACCAACCACTAAAATATATACGGTTGAAGAATAGAAACTGAGCGACGAGAGCTACCCTCAATCGTCGCCGCGTTTACAAATAGAAATGGGTATCAAGCGCCAGAAAATGGTTAGAGGAACACACACATAACGCTCTAGAGCAGCCTCAGACTGTATCTTCATACACTCGTCCGCGATCGCTGAATCCAGGATGAAAAAATTCCAAGTCAGCGCGGTCAAAACAGCAACGGCAATAATGCTAATGCTGATATTGATATTATCGTCCGCCATGAGGAGCCCACGCCGTAGTTCCTGAGGCCACCGCTGGTGATCGCAGCAGCAATTTGGTCGTCGACGAAATTAGGCCCGCATATCCCGTTGATTTGCTGAGCGGCTGATTGGTAGTTGCCCGCGACGTACTGCTTCCGGTTGGCTGTGGCAGCCTGAAATACGTTCATGGTCTGCTGGAGACAGGAGCTACATGTCGGGATGGTGCTCGCGGGGAGTGATATGTTGAGCGGTAGGTAGTATACAATTACGTTGCCGGGGTTGGAGAAATTCGTGATGGCATTCGCATAGCAGTACATAGATGTCTGCGGGTCCTTTAGACATCCAGCGCCGTACACCGGGGCGTAGGCTATCAACGCGATGTGGGCGTTCCGGACGATAGGATTCCCCGCGTTGAAGTCGAGGCCGCAGTTCTCGGGGAGTAGTAGACTCTTGGCCAGATCCAACAGATAGCCGTTGCAGAAAGTGGTGTTTGAGTGGCATGTTGCGTCCAGGACCTGAGTGATGCTCACAAGCGACTTCTCGGCGTTGAAAAATGATCGAGATCCCTGGCAACTGTGTTAGCGCGAGCGCTCCACCCCGAAATTCAAGAGATTCGTCCACTAACCTGTAGGAGCATCGACAGTGGATAGCACTGCTTGAATCTTTGGTCTGTAAGGAAGGAATTGAGGAACTTGGGGCATGGGATGGAGCCGTCGGGGCTGGCGGTGAAATTTGTCGACAGGTTGCTGTCGAGTGGCCTGGGAAGGGGGCTCGCAGGGACGGTCGAGGTTGTGGAAGTTCCTGTCGTGGTCGACACGGCGACCTTGAATGTGGTTGTGACGCTGGGCTCGTCGTCCTGGCGTTTCTGCAACCTCCGCAGCTCCACCTCCTCTTCTGACAACATCGTCCACACGCCATTGTCCTCGTAGTGCACCCTCGGATCAAGGACGAGGGTTTCGGCTGGCCCGTGGCTGCTCGCACTCGCCGTGGAAGCTAGAGCTTGGCAGGCAAAATACGCCAAGACGGCGGAGATCGAAGTCCATGATACGGCCATCATGAAGCAATTGTGGGGAGTTGTCGCGGAGATCGGCGGGACATTACTCTGTGAAACGAGTGTGGTGGTAACGAAGGACTGGGTCTTGATGTTTGCTGATCGGCCGGGGCTAGCAGAGAGGTCCAAACCCGTGGTCGTCGGGGACGGGAGCGGCGTTCGGTGCCTTTTTGTTTCGACACAACGGCATCCAGTTATTACTACAGACGACCGGGCAGACAGGCCCCAAAGCGAGTGCTAATGTTCCAATGCCAATGCTCGACTATCGATGGGGGCCGACCAATTCGGCCTTGGGGTCCAATATGGGCTAGGCGGGTAAATAACGTAGTGCCGTGGATCGAGGGGGTCTGCCCAATGAGCTCGCTGTCCTGGGCGATATAAATTTGTGCGATAATGCCGTGGCCTACTTCCAGCAAGAGGATGTTGATGAGGAGACACAAACAGTGGATCCCATGACGAGATAATTCGGGCAACATCTCGAGCGGGACGCCCTCGTGAAATAAAAACAGAGGCCGGTTGGTCTCGGTCTCGCTCGCGCGAGCCTGGGCTCATCGATTCGCCCAGGGGTTGTGCTGCCAGCCAGGGGGCCAGGGGGGCGTCAGGGGGGCTATTGGGGTGCGCTACTGTGCGCCAAGCCAAGAGAAAGTGGAAATCTGCTGTGCGTCTATCGAGCGCCTTTCCGCCTTGAATGCAACCCTCCGGCCGCCGAGGACGCGCTGAGTGTCGCGCTGACATTTTTGACATCCTGAGGTTTCTGACCATAAAACACCGGAAAGGCCTGTCGATTGATCGGACTGGTCGGAAGTTGAATGAAAGCTGAATGGGCGGCCCACCGAAAATTTGCTGCAGCGTCCGTCTATAAACGTGAACCAGCCAAAGAGCAAACGTAAGGACTACTCCGAGTGAAGCTGACGTTTCCATTTGAGATCCCGTGGCGTTGGGTGGGGGATACGTGTGCGGCACTGTTCGGCGTTTTCCCCTTCGCAGCAGTAGAGTACATGCATGGACGTGCTTTCATTGCGCCAAGTGAGAAGGAATCAAGAATGAATCCCATCTGCAGCACCGCGGAGGGCGGACCGTTTGACAGCACCTGTTTTTTGGGCGGGTTATGCAGGTACAAATTGCAACGCGGGGCGGGCAGACATTGACGTTGATATTTTTCGGTACGTACATCCAAGCCTGCATTGTTCAGCAGTTCCAATGTTATCTCCGCCATCAGTGAAGCCGACCATGGACCATGGAATTGTGTGGTTGCGGCCCGTGCAAGACGGATTCTGCTTTTCTTGCGCAGTCGACCATTTTGGCGATAAGCGAAATAATACTCGGTAGGCGTGCAAGGCGTGTAACCGTGTGGCCACTTGCAGGACGCCAAGTACCCAACTTACGTTAGCCTGGCAGGCGTTGCAACGGCTTTGGTACATGTACATACTCGAGTAAAGTAGCGTCGCGTCATCCATGGGGTCGATTTGTGTACGTGTACGGTGTGCGATTCTTGTGATGAGCACCGAAGCTTACCTCGGAAATTCGTATGCAGCGTGCCGTAATCCGTATGGGCAGCAACATCACATGTGGGCTCTGGATAGAAACAAAATATGGAGCACAATGCAACCGGCACGGGCAAATATGTTGGGAGACAGGATTGATTGACGTGGTTTTTCGAGAACACGCGGAACTAGGAACCAGCCGGATCGACACTTGTGGACTCGTGGGTGAGGGACGTGGGGCCGGCAACAGTCCCCGCTCATCGTTCAGGGGCAGGGAAGCGACGCCATGAAATTGATTGGGTACCGCTGTGGGGCCCATTCCCAGCCGATAATCCAATAGCGTCGGAGCCGCAAATGAGCCCCATGCACGCCAAGCGGACTTGCCTCGTGGGGCCATGGTTGATGACAACCTCACCAATGTCGCTTCCACCGGCATCGTCGCCGTCAATCCACGATAACCACACTACTACGTAATCGTCCAGCTCACGACTTGTGGTATCGCCGATAGGGCTGAGCACGGCTGCTCACGTCCCTGGCCACAAGCTCCGCAGTAGACGGTGCAAGACTCAACAGAGATGCTGTGGGATGCCGTACGGCCAACGTTCTGAGCCAGCGAAAGTTGATCCCACAGAAGGACCACCAGAAGGATGTGATTCCAGCGCTCGCGTAACGGCCCTTACGGACTACGGACACGAACCATGCGTCTGACATTGCCAACTTCAGTTTCCGTGGAACCTCCAAATCGCAGCACCCCCACGGGAAATTCCATCTGCTGTCAGCAATGAATGACTGGACAACCATGGTTGGCTGGTACAGAACCTTCCATTCATCTCGTCGCCTTGGCCGCAACCACCAACCACCGGCTGCGAAGCCTATCCTACCATCTTGGCAACCTTTCCGTGGTAGCACGGCCCGGATCCAAGACATCGTCGTGAGCTGCCACGTTCATTATCTCCATTTGTGGGACATCCATGCCGTCGCAGTCTCACTGGCCGGCGTGTGATCACTCACAAGTCGGACAAGATAGGTAACAATTGGATTATCTATTGGGTCCCTACTGAAAGTTGCTGGCTGGAAATCACCACACATAATCCGTACCGGGGGTGCTACCGAGGCTCACGTGAAGCCCTATCGTCCACAGGCTAGTGCAGGTGTCGGTAGATAGATACTGAGTATCATGGATCTTGGACAAGTGACAACAGGGGGGCGATACTTTTGTCAGGACACAAAGTGGTTTGCCCATTTGGGTGGATCTTTACCTCAGCCTGGCAGAATATCTCACCTGGGGCAGGCCGAGTACGTCCCTTGGGTACTCGAAGCTGCCTACATCAATGACCAACCTCGGAATACCGATTGAGGTGCGGGAAGATGGACTTGAGTGTCAAAAGTTGCATAGATACATTCTGGCCAATGGGTGTGCTTGGTGCCATACGATTGGTCCCTTGTAACATGTCTGGTTGACATCCACAAAAGCCAGATCAGATACCTAGCCCGAGACTGCTGCTGGTAAATAGCAATGAAAGACTGGAGGCAAAAAGACATAAAATACTATGGATTCGCTGGTCGTCGCCGACCCAACTACTAGTTTGGCCCTCACCTGTTTTATCGGTGGGAGAGCGGACGGGATCCCGAGTTCCCCGATGGGTATGGTCGTATATGCTCTTTCGCCTTTGGCAACGGACATATAATGTCCATGCAACAGCCAAAAAGAGAGACATCGGCTCTCCGGATGCTTGTTTCTCAAGCGCTTTGAGGTACTCATGGACTAGGGGCCGAAGAAATTCTTGCTAGGAACCACCTATGCTGAACATGGCACCTGTTAGGAGTTCAACATCACTCTAGTGATACAACGTACGATAGAGTGCCTAGTGAATAGCACTGCTTTTACATTCCATTCAGCCGTAGTTGTTGTCAGTCCTGCTGTCTAAGAGTGCCCAGCTGAGTGAATAGTTACTTGCCTCCCCTTTTCACAATATTTGGACCTTCATCCTGCACCCTAGCCAGTCAAATATCTAAGACAATCGATAGGTGTATCGACTCTGCCGAGACAGTCCGTATGTTTCCCATTTGTGGCACCCGAAAAGACCATTGAGACTGTCTGGGCAAAAGCTTGTACAACTCAGGGGTGAGTAAACAAATCCCGTGTACTGCTTGAGAGTGATTCAAAGGGCAGGTAGATGCTACATCCGCCGAAGAAGCCAGCACAAATCAGATACACGTTTGTTTTGAATCGTCAACAAGAGCGAAAGGTGCGCCTTTCTATAAGGGTGGTTGTTAACAGCTCTTTGGTTTAGCTGCTGGGAGAATCACAGCACTCACGTCCCAAATTTTGAATAGGATGCCAAAATATTTGGTCGAGACTTGGACTCCAATGAATACCAAATGTAGGACAATGGCAATGGTAGAATATGAGCTATACACGCAAGCAATGCGTGTTCAGTGACCAAGTGTTCCTGGTCAGGATATTCCCGTTTCATATCATACAAAGTTCATAAGTGTGTTGCTCCTACAGAGCCGTAGCTTCAAGATGGCTCAAATGTTCAAGACTTTCTATCTTACAAATGAACACAGGTAAGTAGGTATGTCCTTCCACCTGGTTGCTTGGTCCTGTCGCTGTGATGTGTGGACTGAGTACCTAAGGTAAGTTATCTATCTACCATACCTATCTATACGTAAACACGCGCACTTTTATATCCAAAATACAATGTATCATTGAGGGAATGCTCCCTGTTTGCAACACAACCCGAGCCGGACTCGATTTGCCCACCAAGGCAACACATCCAAGTTTCTTGGAGGTTTTTAAGTCCGATATAAACATCAAGCCTTACCTATTGTTCTACACAATGGTGATGGAACAGACAAACGCCCTGTCCGGTGTATTTGCCCCAGTGGTTGTCTCTCCATAGCTAAGTTAACACTCGGTTCTAACTCGTCCAGTCCCTACATACTCATTAACCTACTGGCAGAGTTCACCTTCAGTTTACACCTTCAGTTCATGCCTTCAATTCACACCTTCAACATACATTCACATAGCTAGTACCAGCGAGCACCTCAACCCAATGATACTAAGGTAGGCAGATTGAAAATGAAATGTGAATTCCCCAGTATCTCCTACGAAGCTGAAGGTCTATGATGCCCAGGGTAGACAACACCAAAAACATGGCGATCGCAGACATCGCAACTCAAGAACACATCCAGAAACAACAAGGGAAAACCAGCTAGCTGTCTTAGAAACCACAGGCACCTGCGCTACCATCAACCAACACCACCCAAGCAAAAGACCACCCTCATCACCATCCAGCCCTCGACGAGAACCAACCTTGCCACACTCATCAAGCCCCCCTTCAGTTCTGTCATCACCCACCCTGCCCATCTCCAAGTCCGCCACGTCCAGTATGGATAACCAGCTACATCCAAGGACGGTAATAGCAGGAAACACGGAGCTCCCCTCCGCCCCATCCCCAATCCATCCCACTCATACACTCCCAACCCGGCCGAGGCATGAACGAACCCAGGTCAGCCCACCGCCTCGCTTCGTAATGCTCCGCCCTCAAACGCAAAGCAGAGAAGCAGCCGTACCAACCAAACGCCCGTCACTACCTACCTAACCATCAGAGCATAGAACTCCAGACCGGAACTCCAGATCACCAAGCTAAAATGGTCATGGTCATGGTCATGGTCATCCGAACCTCTCGGTCACCGCCGGATTCCCGGACATTCACTACTTACTGGCTCAGTCCGCCCCCCCCCCCCCCAGCAGATCAGCACGCCACCATCTCATCCACCGGCCGTCTCTATGCTCAATGCCCGGCTGGCGGGTCGGACGTCCTATTCGTTTCAGCTTTCTTTCCTGTCCGCATCCATCTGCCATGACAACGCTCTGACAAACCCATACACAACCATGAGAAACGGCGGAAAATGCTCGCTCACCTCCCTCAACAAACTCGCCCACCTCACCCGCTCACGTCTCCGAGTCCGCCCATCGTCTTGGGTACCGAGGCACCGCCGCATACCGAATGCTATAGCCGAACTAAACTCTCCGGAGTCTTGTCCGTCATGCACACTGTATGTCCATGTACGTATCCATCGGCCTCGGGGGGCACGACAGCCCGACTATCCCGTCCCAACCTATACCGCCTTCTCATCTAGCCATACGGAAAGGCGACCGAGCACGACCAGCGACGAAGATTTTCTTGCTACACCTCATCGGTGGCAACGTGTGCTAAGACATGCCAGACAAAGTATAGCTGAACCTTGCCTTGCCTTGCCCGCGGTATATCCCAAAGCTATCCTTAGCAGTACAGCCCTGGCCAGGATAGTCCCAGCTCCTCAGCCGGCCAGAGGAAAAGGTCAGCCAGCCGGGTGACGTGGTCCATACTGCTTATGGCTCCTCCCCACAACAATAGCATGGAAGTTATGTAGAAGCACTCTACACAAACCGAGCTCCCATCTTCCCTTCAACTCCAGCTCGGTGCTTCTTCTGACGGGCGAACAAGGCTGCTGTGCGGCTAGCCTAGGTCGGACTCGTCGGGCAATAGCAGAGGTTGATGAGCAAGGAAAACTTAGCCCTTGGTGCAGGCTAGACCAACGGTTTGCACGATATGCCGCATCCTCCAACTGGAGTCAAGCAAAACATATACCCTTTAGCCGTCACGTCGCATCACGCTATAGCGCCGACAAATGGCCGTTGATGACCACGGTGGGCGAGTATTGCTTCTAGAGGCACCCCGAGGCTCAGGCTCCTCACTCGAATGCGGGTAAGGAGATTGGGAGCAGCGAATATCGGGAGTGCCAATCGACTGATGCCTGATGCAGGCAGGCAGACAGGCAAGCAAGCATACAAACAAGCTCGAGATCGACGTTCCGCACTTTTTCGATTAGAGCGGCTAGGTGGCCACGGCTTTCATGAGACAGCCCTGACACCGACTGAAGACCCGGTCAAATGCGTGTGATTGTGTGAGATTTTGCCTTTTCCCGGCAGCACAACCGTGACGTTGGTCGCCGACTAGCGAGCCAGTGGACTCCCGCTTGATGGAATAGACAAGCACAAGGAAAAACCCCACAACCCAGGCGCCCCCCAAGGACTTGAGCTCGGCAGTGGCCCGGATTGACGGTATGCCGCTGTCACCACCCAAGGCGCGCTATGAGGTGGTCAACACGGCTCTCAGAAAGTCGTCAGCGATTAGCACGGTCTCGCCACCCGGTTGAACGGTTCAACTGTGCAAGAGTCTCATGACATATGCATCCTTCTCCATATCATGTAGATAGCAGCGCCACCACTTGAGTACGCCGCAACTTGTAACTCCGGCACCAAGTCCCGTCACACCTGCACGAGGAGGCAGGAATATCCCTACACACGCAAGGTACCCGAAGAGATCGCCATCTGGCGGCAGTCGGCAGCTCGGCAGGCAGGCAAGCCACTCACCCAAACGCCAAGCCGCAGTGCCGCCATCTAGGCGGACAGCCCAAACTTGGGGGTTTGTGAGTGAGCATAAGGGCCTCGTTCTTGACCCGCCTGGTCCCGACCGCAGAATGATTGGGAGAAAGAGAAAGTGGTGGGTGAACCAGCAAATAAACAAAACCGTTTTCGCGTCGTGTCGCGGCGACTGTACGAGTACTATGGCGCGCGAATAGGCTTGCTTGCTGGTAAAAAAGAGACAAGGCCGCGGAAGCGCAGTGAAGTCAACAGGTAACGTTGCACATCACGCCTCCTCCCCCCAGGCCGGAAAGGACCCTTCACAGACACAGAACAGTCTTCCCCGGCGGCGGGAAAGAGGGTGCAATTAAGCTGTTCCCGGTTCGCATACGAGAGGTGGAACACATTCGCTTGGAACAATTCCCGTGGTAGGCTCACTTGAGTAGACCGCCATCAATCTTTCCAGGAACCTGGAGGACCCCATATTACGCGGCGCATATTAATGATGCAACCACCTGGCTCCCCGCCATCCCCTAGTGGCTCTGGCGAGAAGTCCCGATATGAAGCCGAAAAGGAACACTGTGAGCCAAGAAGGGCAAGTTGTATGGCCTGGGCGGTCGAGCTTGGGAAAGATGTAGATTTATCCGGGTTCTGACCTCTCGTCTATCGTGCAAGGCCCCTGCTCCCTAGATCTGTCATCTCGGAGTCTTGGAAGATGGGAGTGGCAGGTTGGGCACTGAAACCATGAGGACGGAAAGGTCAATCGAGTGCCTGCCGATCGAGTGCCCGCCCTGGCGGAGATGTCAGATCCCGACCGGCCATCGACCAGAAGAACATCTCATCTGAAGTTCGAACGAGGCTGGCGATGAATGATCGTCTACTCGCAATGCACTCCGCTCAGATCGACGAGAGATGGGACGAAAGGTGAGGATGGGATGGCAACGCTCCGCGCTCGAACCGGAAAATTTTGCCCTCTCAGACAGATTGGCAATCAGCGATTGCATGCCATGGGCTAACTGGTGCCGCGTGCCTCCGTGATTTTCCCTGGAAGATTTCGAGAAGCCCCTTCAGATTAATTATCCGTGACCGGATATTGGGGTTTTGAGGGGGGAGCCAGAGTTTGCTGGGTTGAGCTCAGTTTGGGGACCAATTAGCCGCAGTTTCAAATCTCTGTCGTATGCCGAATAGTCGCAGGCCTGCAGCACACCCCCCGGCTCTTGTGTTCTCAGCCCGGAACCCGACTCACTGAGGGCAGCTCGGCATCTCGAAGCCTGACGCAGAAATCTCCAAGCAGAGCCCAGCACATCGATCCAAAGGCATGGGTTCTTTCCCAGGACAAACAAGATGTATGTTGCGCAAAAGCGTGCGTGGAATTGGTCCCGTGGAGGTAACATCCAAAGTCTTGGCGGGATGGAAGCCATGCATTTATGATCAACGCATCCAAAAGTCCCGAGTCCTAGATCCCTAATGGGACTCAACCATTGCGCATGACAGATCGAAAAGCAGCGACAGCGCTTCGGCTAGCAAGGTGGGCAGAGCGTTTTGCTACAGCCGAAGTGAGTCGCTGGACACTAGGTACTTTGCAACCATGGAGGCGAATGCTATTGGCAAGGAGCCTCCCTAAGAGCCGTCCTGGAACTACCGGCGCGCTTCCACCTGCAACAGCTATGGGGAATTATGCGCTCAGAAGAGCGAGCGGGGCGAGACCCAGAGGTGTGAGTTGTTTGCACTGTTCTCCAGGTTGCCAGTGACCAAAGACAGCAACCCGGGAGGAGTTTCGCCTCGGCGAACTGTGGTTCATCAGTCGGCCGGGGTAGTATTGCATCTGACGCGTGGAAGGCGTCCCAAGCGTGCTGGTTCGCAGAACGCGCAGATGTCAACCAAGCGGCGGGACAAGAAGTGTCAAAGCGGCCAGTTGGTCTAGATGACTGGTCGTTTCTCCCGCCGTGTCATTGCCGACGACAGGTCCGCATGGTCCCGCTAAATCGAACGATGTGTAGCATCTTGGGACCAGGCTCGGCCACCTTGCAACCTTCCAGTATCCATAGTCCTGGAAGTTGTGACTGATGCACCCGGGCACATTTTGACGTTTCTCGGAGAATTGTTCAATGACTTTGCTTCGACCCCAGATTTGCTCCTGGAAACCATCTTTGGCCTCGCGGCTGGAATGCGGGCTGAATTTGGAATGTCTGGGGTAAGTATCAGGCGCGGGTCGACAGTGCCTTGGACTCAGATATGGAGCGGAGCCGGGACAGGTCGAAGCACACCTGAGAGGCCCTCAGGCGGGCGGGCATGCAGGAGCGTGCGGGCGGGCGGGCTGGCGGCAGTAGTAGCCTTACCCTCGGAGCGCTGGGGGAGAGAAAACTCGGAGCTGGTTATGACTTCAACTCCGACAAGCGGCACCGGAATGGGAGGAGAATCGTGCTGCCGGCCACCTGTCTCCGAGTTGACGCATGCCCAAGTCGTGACCGGAGGCCGAATCCGGATGCATGGACGTACGTAGTAGAGCAGGAGGCGGAGAGGCAATCGATAAGATGACGGGTTATTTTTCGGCGTATAGTCTGTCATCCTCTGGCAATATTCATTTAGCTCAGTCGCAACGGTGGCCGCCGAGTTTCGCAGCGTGCGTGGTCCGCAGCTTGAGCTATACCACAGGCTGCTTATGAGATGATTATGAGGCCCTGCGACGTCCGCTTGCCGTGCCGTGTCCAGCCGCGAACGTGGTTGAGGAGGGGAGGGGAGGAGGGGGGCACCGCCAGTGGTTCGTCATAGCAATCGCCGTCTACCTTGGCGGTACACAACCCCAGATACAGATAGCGCTGGTGCAACGCTGGCTAGTTTGATCCAGATTAGTAGAATTTTGTATCGCGGGGTATGCAGTGAGGTCGTGCGGAGAGGTAGGCAGCCTCCGCTTCGCCTTCCCTCCTCCCCTTCACATTTCCGTTCCTTTTCCCATCATGACTGGCGCTTGAAGCCCCTTCGTCTTTTATCAATGGTATGGCTCAAAAGCTGGCACAACATGGCATGCATGGAGGCAGGTCGGTAAGAATCTCTCTAGCTGGGTAGAATATTGGTGGATTCTGATGCCATTCCGCCTCCACATGTCGAGACGTCGTCATTGAACACACTGAGCTGGGCTGGGCTGGGTGGCGCTAGCTGCCAAGGGTCCGAGTAGCCTCATCGATGGCGGGGCAAAATAAGCAACGTGGGACCCTACCCACCTCCGCATGGCCTTGTTTCAAACAAGAGCATTGACAGCATGTTGGGGGTGGTGTGGTGGGGGGTTTTCTTCGAGTCCTCCAAAGAGTGCAAGTGGAAAGACTGAAACCGCCAACTCCGATTTGTGCAAAATATGCTGAAAGCGGAAGAATGCGCTTTGGCCAAATCGCGGATTTCTAACTGAAAATGCTGAAGGGTCCTCTTCTGGGTTGTGCTTGATTGGCTTGGATATTGTAATGATGACCAGAAGCCCTGCCGCGAGCATCTCCAACCTTCAATTCCTGTTGCGAACACTCTGAGTGAAATCCTCTCACGGCATGACGTTTTTGCGGCCACTTTGACCGGGGTAAACGCCTTTCCCCAGCTGGAGGTCGCGCGTTGGCCCTGTTGAGCTACCGGTTGCTGGCTGGCTGGTCAAACTCGTCAACAATGTAGTGATGATGGTAATGGTTCTGCTGAGCACAAAGTCTGTTTGGGCGCTGTTCTAAAAAAGATGATTCGTCATCCGGAAACCCTGCCCATAGTTCAGTATGTAGTAGGATCGCGCAGGAGCCTTGTGTTCTGTCATTTTTTGGGGGTATTTGTTGCGTCTGTTGGTTCGGTGGTTAGTTGGTTTATGGTTCGTGCAAGGACCGCCTTGGCTCATGCTCTGCGGCGAGGTCACCGTAAGGGGCCCCGAGTCCCTGCCCACCCAACGTCCCCCAGACGCGGGACGATCAGCCCCACACAAACCGCCTCCCGAAAATGGCAAGGCGGCGCTTCCTAACATCCGACGCCGCTAGTCTTTAGTTCTCGGGCTCCTCCCGTAGTCTCTTTCCGTCCAGTAGACGGCGGTCCCCTCTCTTGTCTTCGGCACCCAGGTGAGAGCCACATTAGCAGATCCACGGTCGACACGGTACACCCGCACGTATCGAAAGCCGTCCATGCCTCCGCCGCACGCTAGGCCGCCGTGTACCTCCGCGGTGGTTGCGGAAAGTGCACAGCGAGGCTTGCGAGACTCGGACGTCATTAAGACTGGACTGAAGGATGTCGAGGGGAGAGCTGGTCACGGCAATTTGCAAGAGTTGACTACTCGGCTCTCGCAGATAGGCTGATAATCGCCCAGCGCGCTGGCGAAAACAAGGTTTTTGTGTGTCCACGCTTTGAGATGTTTGCTTCCTTCGTCCCCAGTCTCGCAGTTCTGGAAAGGGTCTTGCCTGCTCGATCTGCAGCGTGTGTTTGAGCATTGAAGTCGATTAGCCACATTGAGTTCAAGCGGCAATTGTCCAACCACCCCGCTCCGTTGCGTCCTCACGGGCCTCACAGTGGGGCAAGGTAGGAAACCGGGAATCAGGGTCGCATCCATCCAACCACGGGTGCTGGCGAACCTCCCTGTCAAGCCGTGCCGACCCCTGTGCACACCATGAGTTTAATTGGAACGCTGGCGCGGATCGTGGTGGTGATGCGCTCACAAACGCTCAAACAACCCCGCGTGCCGTGTGGTCGTGCCCACCAGATCCACTTGGTACGGCGAGCAAGCAAACATGAAAAAGCTTCAACACCGAGGTGTGTTGATTCTTAGATGGAGAATTTCTGTGTCAGAAAGCAGAAAGCAGAAAGCGCCTGCAACCGCCCGGTCCTCGACGAAGCGCAGTTTGGATGCAGCCACGCCGATAAAGTGGTGATGTGCGCATGGAGTCCATCCCTGCTTCCTGGTTGATGTACCGCCTCCCCGGGCTTGCGTCGACGGTAACAGGGGTAGTAGCCATTTGACTCTGATCCCATCCAGCGTTGCATACTGACATATCGGCGAGGAGAGCAAAGAATAGCAACGGTGGCTTCCACTTGCGAGCCAGCCTGCGGCCAGCCCATCCTGGGCCGACGGAACTGGGACCAGAAAAACATCAAGGGCTCAAGCCCCCAGATATCTGAAAATAGATGGTGGTCGAGCAGCTCCAGGTTAGGTGGTAGGGAGGAGGCACGAGTTTGCTAAACAGCGCTTCCAGGGCTGCGAGGGACCACGCAGAAGGCTAGCGTCGTGAGGGACCACGCAGCCAGCAAGACATTGGAGTCAGACGCACACCGAGATGTTGTGATGTGAAAACAATGCCGTGTGAAAAGCAACGAGGCCTTGACCGAGCAATCGCGTGTCCCGCTCAGATTGGCGAGGCGCGGTGAGACGCCTGGAAATCCGTCATGAAATTTCACCACAAGAGCAAGCACTTGGCCGCAACTGGCGTGCTGGCGTCAGGGTGGCTTGGCAAAGTGGTCGCTGATCACCGCAGTGTGCTTGCTGCCGACGCCAGCAGCCTGGCTGGACTGTTTCGATTGCTTTCTTTTTCCTCTCGCTCTGCACAACGTCTCGGCCGGCTGCCCGGGTTCTGGGAGCTCGTCACTCGGCCCTGGTGCGTGATGGCCGACATGCTTGGACGGAGGCGCACATCTTGCCATCATCTTCATCTGCACAATAAAGCCGGCAGATGGGCTGCGTGACACGTGTGGCTGGCAATCTATCTCGATACGGGGAGCCTGGGGAAGGCAATATGAGCGGAACCGAGAAATGGAAGGGCCCAAGGTCTGGAAAGGCCCGGATCCTGGAGGGTGAGCTTGGCGACCGTGGCTCTTGACTGGGCGAGCTTGGATGAGAAGGAGTGTCGCAAGAGTCGGAGAGGGGCGGCACGGCTATTCTCCCGGGCGATTCCACAGGACGCCCCACTTTCACGCCCTGTGGATACCGCACTGGGCGCCATCTCCAGTGCTCCACAGCACTGGCGGGCTGCGACTGCCGTACGGAGCAGGAAGCAACACCACCGGCTAGGGGTAACCCTAGCGTCAGCTCACAGGCTGCAAAACCGGGGCCCAGGTTCGGCTTGGAGGCAGGCTGCACGGAGGAAGGAAGGGGATGGCGGAGAACGGGCGGTCGACTGCGGCGCCCAGGACTCAGTACCCAGTGCCCCCTTCCTTTCGCTTCAAGACAGCAATGCGCCCAGATGATGACAACCACTGTGATGACAAGCTACCTAGGTAGTTGAAGGAGGAAGGAGGCGGGTAGCCCGGATCTGCGAGGGCAGAAGGTACAACACGAAACTGGGTGAATGGGTGGCTGCTTCCGCTGACAGCTGCAACTCGAGATCCCGTCCAACTGCGTCGCCCATCGCCCGTCTCTCCATGGCCCCATGCGGCGCGCGCGTCTAGGTCTTGTCCTCCTCCATTTTGCCTTCTTTGAACAAACCCGGGAGTGTTTGAGAACAGTTCAGGGACATTTGGCGAGTAGCTTGAGGGATGGCCACCTTCCGTCCCGCCGACTCCTGCACATGCACCGGGTCCAGTGACTCGGTTTCAGTTGTTGCGGGCGCCTTCGCTGGCCCGGCGGCAGCTTTGTGCGGGTTGCTGGTTCCTCGACTTCAGCCGGTGCTCGGCTGCCCACCGGCTTGCCTCCTTCGCCCGACTTCAATCGGTCGCATCTCGAGCTCGCCGAGGATCCGACACCTGGGCTGCGGGTGGTGGTTTTTTTTTTTTTGGCGGCATTGGGCATTTGGCCGCGCTCACCACTGTGTCCGCTCGCAGAGGCTGCACCGTCATGCATGTTCCACCCACCAGGACAGCGGTGGCGTCGACTGCTTGAGGAGACTGACGACTGAGGGCAACCTGTGATGGGCGCCCGCAGCTGCCCCCTCAACAACCGCGAGACGGCCTTTCTGTGCAGGCGTTCACTTCTTGCGCCGCCGCCGACTCCAGC
>Ga0247770_1000150_pt1 | contig 63023 bp, 59 predicted proteins | sample UWRJL136409B6_FD_179943 | JGI IMG/M metagenome (GOLD analysis project Ga0247770, IMG submission 179943) | Plant litter microbial communities from Arlington Agricultural Research Station in Wisconsin, United States - UWRJ-L136-409B-6 | ecosystem: Environmental > Terrestrial > Plant litter >...
AGGCGCGGACCGCGGCCCAGGACGTGGCCGCCCAGGCGGCGCTCCTCACCGAGCTGGTGAGCCGCTTCCGTGTCTGACGCCTCCCCCGCCGCCGGGCTGGCCGCCCTCCTCTCCGCCGGGCGCGGGGCCGAGGCCGCCGAGCGCGTCCTGGCCTCCGCGGCCGACGAGCGCCCCTGGGTGCGCGAGCGGGCGCTGGGGGCGCTCCCCCGCCTCCCCCACGCGCGGCTCCTCCTCCCTCCGCTGGAGGGGGCGCTCCGCGACGGCGGCCATGCCGGCCGCCGCAACGCCGCGCGCTCCGCCCTGGCCGTCCTGGCCGCCCCCGGCGCCCTCCCCGGGGCGCTGCGGATGCTGGAGCGGCTGGTGCGCCACGACCCTGACCCCGACGCCCGGCTCCTGGCCGCCTCGGCGCTGGGCGAGGCCGCCAACCCCGCCGCCCGCGCCGCGCTGGAGGCCGCGCTGGGCGACGCCGAGACCAACGTGGCCGCCGCCGCCGCCGACGCCCTGGGCTCGCTCCGCGACCCGCGCGCCGTCCCCGCGCTGGCCGCGACGGTGGAGGGGGACGATCCCTGGCGCGCGCTGGCGGCCGTCTTCGCCCTGGGGCGCATCGGCGCGGCGCGGGCGCTTCCCGCGCTGGCCGCCGCCGCCGCCGATCCCCTCCTGGCGGGCGCCGCCGTGGAGGCCATCGGCGAGCTGGGCGAGCCCGCCGGGCTGGAGGCGCTCCGCGATGCCGCCGCCTCGGACGACGCGGAGCTGCGCCGCGCCGCGCTGACGGCCGCCGCCGGGCTCCTCCCCGGCGCGCCGCCCCCCCCGCCGGAGTGGCTGCAGACGGCCGCGGCGGGGGAGATCGCCCATCTCGCCGATCGGTTCACGGCGGAGGGCGGGGGGGAGGATGGCCGCGCCGCCGTCCTCCTGGGCGCGGCGGGAACGGCCGATGCCGCCGGCGTGCTGGCGGACGCGCTGGGGGATCCGGAGCGGGGCCCGGCCGCGGCGGGGGCGCTGGCGCTCCTCCCGTCCGGCGTGGCGCTCGCCGTCCTCCTCCCGCGGATCGAGCGGGCCGACGCGGGGCTCCGCGAGGAGCTGCTGGCCGCCCTCCCCCCGCTCCCGGACCCGGCCTCCGCCGCGCGGGTGGCGGCGCTGCTGGGCGACGCGGACGCCGAGGTGCGCGCCACCGCCGCCGAGGCGCTGGCGCGCGCGCTCCCCGGGGCGGGCGTCCTGGCCCTGCTGTCGGAGGCGCTGGCCGATCCCGCGCGCCGCGCGGGGGCCGCGCTGGCCCTGGGCCGTCTTCCCGGCGGCGCCTGCGAGCTCCTGGCGCCGCTCCTGGACGATGCCGCCCCCGAGACCCGGCGGGCGGCGGCGGAGGGGATCGCCCGCTGCCCGGACGCGGCCTCCGCCTCCGCGGTCGCCTCCGCGCTGGCGCGGGAGACGGACCCCGCCGTCCTCCGGGCGCTGACCTCGGCGCTGGCCGCCACGGGAGGCGCGGACGCCGTCGCCTCCCTCGCGGCGCTGGCGCGCGGGACGGACGCGGGGGCGCGCTTCGCCGCGGTGCGCGCGCTGGGGCGCACGGGGGCCCCCGAGGCGCTGGACGTCCTCCTGGAGGTGCTGGGCGGGGCGGGGGAGCCGGGGATGGAGGCCGCCGCCCTCCAGTCGCTGGGCGAGCTGGGGGAGCTGGGAGACGCGCGGGCGGCGGACGCCGTGGCCGCGCGGCTGGAGGATGGCGACCGCGACCTGCGGCGGGTGGCGGCCATCGCCCTGCGGAAGATGGCCCCTCCCGGCGCCGCCGAGCGGCTGGTGCGGGCGCTGGCCGACCGCGACTGGCGGGTGCGGCTGGCCGCCGCCCGGACGCTGGAGCGCGTCCGCGCCCCCGAGGCAGAGGAAGCACTGCGGGCGGCCGCCGGGCACGACCCCGAGCCCCTGGTGCGCCGGGCCGCCGCCCGGGCGCTGGGGGGCGGCTGATGGCCGTCCCCCTGACCGACGAGGAGTTCCGCATGTGGGCCGAGTGGCTGGCCGAGGAGCTGGGGCACCGCTGGGGCCCTGAGCGGCGCGAGATCCTGCGCACCCGGCTGGAGCCCCGCCGGGCCGCGCTGGGGGTGGAGAGCTTCGACGCCCTCCTCTTCCACCTCCGCTTCCACCCCGAGCGCGAGGCCGAGCGGGAGCGGCTGGTGCCGCACCTGACCAACAACGAGAGCTACTTCTGCCGCGAGCGGGGAAGCCTGGACGTCGTCCGCGACGAGGTCCTCCCGGAGCTTCGCGGGCGGCTGGGCGCCGGCGGGCAGGCGCGGATGATGAGCGCCGCCTGCGCCGCGGGGGAGGAGGCGTACACCCTGTCGATCCTGGCGCTGGAGGACGGGGGGTTCTCCGCCCCGGGCGCCGTGCGGGTGACGGGGGTGGACGTGGACCCCGCCGCCCTGGAGCGCGCGCGGGCCGGCGTCTACGGCCCGCACGCCTTCCGGGGGATCGAGCCCGCGTGGCGCGCGCGCTTCTTCGACGAGCGGGGGGCGGAGTCGTGGGAGGTGCGCCCCGAGGTGCGCGCTCCCGTGCGCTTCCGCGAATCCAACCTGGTCCGGGACGGCTGGGGGAGCGGTCTCCCCCCCCAGCACCTGGTCCTCTGCCGGAACGTGATGATCTACTTCGACGACGACGCCGTCCTCCGGGCCGCGCGCGGGCTGTACGAGGTGCTGGCTCCCGGCGGCTACCTCTTCCTGGGGCACGCCGAGAGCCTGCGCCACGTCCCGGTCCCCTTCGAGCTGCACCGCCGCCCGGGCGCCCTCTTCTACCGCCGCCCCCTGGAGGACGCGTGACCGGGCCCGCGCGCGTCCTGCTGGTGGACGACAGCGCCTTCGTGCGCCGCGCCACCGAGCGGATGCTGGCCCCCCTGGAGGGCGTCGTCGTGGTGGGGAGCGCCCGCGACGGCGAGGAGGCGCTCCGCCAGGTGCTGGCGCTGCGCCCCGACTTGGTGATCATGGACGTGGAGATGCCCGGGCTGGACGGGATCGCCGCGCTGGGCCGCATCATGCGCGAGTGCCCCACCCCCGTCCTCCTCCTCTCCTCGCACACCCGCGACGGGGCCGAGGTGACGCTGCGCGCGCTGGAGGCGGGGGCGGTGGACTTCGTGGACAAGAGCGGCGCCGGGACGTCCATGGACATCCACGCCCTGGCGCCGCTCCTGCGCGAGAAGGTGGGCGCGGTGCTGCGGGCCCGCACCGAGCCGCTGGGGGAGCCGGCCGGGCGCGCGCCGCGCCCCTCCTCCCGCACTCCGGCGCCGGCGGCCGCGCACGGGAAGTACGAGGTGGTGGCCATCGGCTCGTCCACGGGGGGCCCCCGGGCGCTGGCCGAGCTGGTCCCCGCGCTCCCGGCGGGGCTCGCGGCGGCGGTGGTGGTCGCGCAGCACATGCCCCCCGGCTTCACCGAGACGCTGGCCGAGCGGCTGGACCGGCGCAGCGCCCTCCACGTCTCCGAGGCCCGCGACGGCGACCCCGTCCTCCCCGGCCGCGTCCTGATCGCCCCCGGCGGGCGGCAGACGCGGGTGGAGCGCGGGCCGGACGGCACCCTGGTGGCGCGCGTCTTCGACGACGCGGAGTGCCTGCACCGCCCCTCGGTGGACGGGCTCTTCGAGTCGGTGGCGGGCGCGGTGGGGGCCGCCGCCCTGGGGGTGGTGCTCACGGGGATGGGGAACGACGGCGCGGCCGGGCTGGGGCGCATCCGCCGCGCGGGAGGGAGGGGGCTGGTGGAGAGCGAGAGCACGGCCGTGATCAACGGGATGCCCGCCGCCGCGCGCGCCTCGGCCGAGCGCGACGTCCCGCTGGAGGAGATGGCGGGCGCGGTGGCGGCCATCGTGGGGGTGGTCTGATGGCCCGCGTCCTGGTGGTCGACGACCAGAAGGTCTCGCGCGCCACCGTGGCCGCCATCCTGAACGCGGCCGGGCACGCGGTGGAGAGCGCCTCCTCCGGCCCCGAGGGGCTGGAGCGGGCCCGGGCGGCGCGCCCGGACGTCATCGTCCTGGACGTGCAGATGCCGGGGATGGACGGCTTCGAGGTGGTGGAGCGGCTCAAGCAGGACGCCTCCACGGCCTCCATCCCCATCCTCCTGCTGACGGCGCAGGCGCCCACCGACGAGCTGCTGGTGCGCGGGCTGGAGCTGGGAGCCTACGACTTCCTGAACAAGGGGTGCTCGCGCTCGGAGCTGGTGGCGCGCGTGGGGGTGATGGCGCGCATCAAGCGGGGCTACGACGAGCTGTCGGCGGTGGCGCGGGTGTCCGGGCTGGCGCTGGAGGCGGGCGACCTGCAGGCGCTGGCCGACGGGGTGGCGGGGCAGGTGCAGCGCACCTTCCGGGCGGACGCCGTCCTCTTCAACCTCCCCGGCGACGGCGCGGCCACCGAGGTGCGCGCCAGCTGCGGCGTCCCCACCTACGACCCGCGCTGGTTCGTGACGGTGGACCTGGTGCTGGAGCGGCTGTCGTGCCGGCCGGGGGCGCCCGCGGTGGCGCTGGATCCGCGGGCCGGGGGCGAGTGGCCGTACTCGTTCGGGGCGGGGATGGCGGTGTGCGTGGCCCGCTCCACCGGGAGCCCGGCGCTGCTGGCGGCGTTCCGCCAGGAGGCGGTCCCCTTCGGCGAGGAGGACCTGACGCTGCTGGCGCTGCTGGGGCGGCAGGCCACGCTGGCGCTGGACAACGCGGTGCTGCACGCGCAGACGCGCCAGCAGGCGCGGACGCTGGAGGAGCAGGCGGCGGCGCTGGGGCACGCCATGACGGAGCGGTCGCGCTTCTTCGCCAGCATGAGCCACGAGCTGCGCACGCCCATCAACGCCATCCTGGGGTACAGCGACCTGCTGCGCGAGGGGGTCTACGGCGACCTCACCGGGACGCAGTCGGGGGCCATGGACCGAGTGTCGCGGAGCGCGCGCCACCTGCTGGAGCTGGTCAACGACGTGCTGGACATCTCCAAGCTGGAGGCGGGGAAGCTGGAGATCCATCCGGAGCCCACGCCGCTGGGGGCGCTCCTCCGCGACCTGGCGGCCACGCTGGAGCTGCAGGCGCGCGAGAAGGGGGTGGTGCTGGAGGTGGCGCTGGACCAGGACGTCACCGTGGTCACGGACCCGGGCCGGGTGCGGCAGATCGTCCTCAACCTCCTCTCCAACGCGGTGAAGTTCACGGACGTCGGCTCGGTGCGGGTGCTCCTGACGCGGTACGGGCAGTGGGCGGAGGTCTGCGTGGTGGACACGGGCCCCGGGATCGACCCGGAGGACCAGGAGCGGGTCTTCCAGGAGTTCGAGCAGACGCGCGGCGGCGCCGGGCGCGGGGGGACGGGGCTGGGGCTTCCCATCTCGCGGCGGCTGGCGGGGCTGCTGGGCGGCCGTCTGACGCTGGAGAGCACGCCGGGAGAGGGCTCGCGCTTCACCCTGCGCCTCCCCCTGGCCGGCCCACCCGCGTCTCCTCCCGCGCCGGCGAAGTGAGTCGGTCGAATCGTCTCCGGAATCGGAGACGGAGGTGGTCCGCTCCGGGAGAGGGAACGCTCGCCTCTCGCCGTGGAACCATAGGCGGAGATTCGTATCGAAATTTTTTTGGAGAGGCACCCTTCGGTCTCCTTCTCCTCCATCCACGCGCGTTCGCCGCGTCCACGCCTTCAGCGACCGCATCGAGGCTCTGGGGCGCGCCCCGGACATCGTAAACTGCGTCATCAGGAGGAGTTGTGCGCGGATCTCGGCTTCGCTCCAGATCCCCCGATGACGCAGTTTACACGGTCGAATTGAGCGCGAGAGCTTGAGGATGGGAGAGATGCGCGGAGTGCGTGACGTGGGAGATCTTTCGGTCGATGGATGTGATGCTGCTGTTGGGATGGGGTGCAGGGGGATGACGGACGATTGCACGATGCGGTGCGGCGTAACGTCGAGAGAGATCTTCGGCGGGCGGATGCTGATGGTGCGAGGATGGGCGCGGGGATGATGAGGGACGATTGCACGATGCGATGCGGAGAGTGGCGCGTGACGCTGCGGGATCGGGGAGCGCGCCGTGAAGGACGCTGATGCGCTCGCGCTGCTGCGGGCGGCGGTTCCGATCGCGGACGGGGAGGCGTGGGCGGACTTGGGGGCGGGGACGGGCGTGTTCACGCGCGCGCTCGCGACGCTCGTCGGTCCGAGCGGAAGGGTGGTCGCGGTGGACGTGGACGATCGCGCGCTGGGGGCCGTCCGCGACCGGGCCGCGCGGGCGGGATCCGTCGCGCCCGTGTCGACGATGCGCGGGGACGTGACGCGGGGGCTGGGGCTGCCGCCGCTGGACGGGGTGGTGATGGCGAACGTGCTGCACTTCGTGCGGGAGGCGGAGGATGCGCTGGCGCTGGTCGTCTCGCAGCTTCGCCCGGGCGGGCGCGTGGTGCTGATCGAGTACGAGGGGCGGCGGGCGAGCCCGTGGGTGCCGTACCCGATCCCCATCTCCCGCTTCCGCGAGCTTGCGGCGGGCGCGGGGCTCACGACGCCGCAAGTCGTCGCGACGCGGCCGTCCGCGTACGGCGGCGCTCTCTACGTCGCCGTCGCGGATCGAGCCGCGTAGCACGCTGGGCCGGCGTGGGAGCTACTGCACTCCCACGGCACGGCCCTGATCGCTGAACACCACGCCCTCGCCCGCCTCCACGGGCTCCCATCCGCTCTCGAACCCCCTCGCCGCCGCCAGCTTGCGCGCCTCGCGGAACGCCGCGAACCCGTCCGGGCGGACGACGAAGGCGATGCTGCTCCCGGCCGTGTCCGCCTCGGCGAGCGCTCGCTGGAACGCCGAGCTCGGCCGCCGCAGCGCCGTCCGCGGCTCTCCCGCGCCCTCCTTCAGCCGGTAGCGCGTCCCCAGGTTCCCCGACAGCACGCTCCCCACCACGTCCACCTCGTGGTTGGCGGTGGAGCCGGAGAACGCGTAGATGCGCCGGACGATGTCGGCCAGGTTGTACCAGCTGGGCCGCGGAAGCCCCTCCATGTACGCGGCGACCTGGCGCGAGCCCTCCTCGTTGTCCAGCAGCGCCACGCGGTCGCCCGACACCTCGAAGAAGATCGGGTCCTTTCCGCTCTCCGCCCACAGCGGCGTCCGCACCAGCACCGTGGCGTCCGCCGCCGCCAGCGTCACGAAGAGGAGCACGAAGATCATCACCCCCACCGTGTTGGTCAGCGTGTCCAGGAACGAGTCCAGGTTGCCGGCGGGCGCGGCGTCGCGCGCGATTCGTCTGCGTCTCATCTCATCTGGATCCGTATCGGAGTGTGCGATCGATCTCGCGCCTGTCCGGGGTCTCGTGCCCGTCCAGGCTCCGCCAACTGCGTCATCGGAAAGGATGTGGAGCGGAGGCCGGCTACCTCGCCGACCCTCCCCGATGACGCAGTTGGCGATGCCTGATGGCGCGAACGCGGCTCGTGGACGTGAATCGAGGAGAGGAGGACCGAAGGGTGCCTCTCCCCGAAAATTTCGATACTCATCAACACCGAGGGTTCCACGGCGGGACGCGGGCTTTCTCTCCCGCGTGCGACCGCTTCGAGCCTGCCCTGCGTTCCGTCGAAGGGATTCGGATCACCTGCGGATCCGGAGCTTCCACCCCTCGTCCACGGGCTCGTAGCCGATCTCGATTCCCCGGTTCTCCACCTGCCGCCGCACCTGGTCGAAGTTGGGATAGCCGCCGGGGCGCAGCGCCACGATCACGTACTCGCTCTCCCGCCTGCGCGCCACGTCGGCGAGGAGACGCGCCAGCGGGGTGTCTCCGCGGCCCAGGCGGGCCGCGGGGACGAGCTCCCCGCCGGGGTGCAGGATCACCCCCTCGGCGGTGACCTCCACGTAGCGCGGCTTCAGGCGGTCGTTGCGCCCCACGGAGCCCTGGGCCACCAGGGTGATGGACCGCTTCGACCCCAGCACCCCGCTGGTCACCAGGATCACCAGCAGCACCAGCGTGCCGATGACGCACGCCAGCACCGCCAGGAACGGGAAGAGCTCGGGGGCCAGCGTCCCGCCGGCGCCGCGCCTACGCCGCGCCATCGACGCCCGCCACGCGCAGGGGTCCGTCGCCCTCCACCAGGACGATGCGGCGGGGCTGCGCCAGCCGCGCCAGCGCGGGCCGAAGCTCGCGGAGCGCCCCGTCCACGCTTCCCAGCACCTCGCCCAGCCGCCCGGAGCGCTCCAGCGCCTCCAGCGTCCGCAGCAGCGACTGCTCCAGCGCCAGCGCCTCCGACGTCCGCGCGGCCAGCCCTTCCAGCGTGGCCGCGTGGCGGCCCAGGTCCCCCGCCGCGCGCTCCAGCGCGGCAGCCGCCGGAGCCGCCGCCTCCGCCAGCCGGGTGGACGCGGCCTCGCCCTCCTCGCGCACCTGCGCCGTGGCCGCGGCGTGCGTGGCGCGGAGCGTCTCGGCGCCGTGCGACAGCACCCGCAGGAAGTCGCGGTCGCGCGCCTCCAGCCCCTCGCGGAGGGCGGCGTGCTGGCGCTCCGACTCGGCCACGCCCGCCCGGTGCGCCTGAAGCACCTCGTCGGCGGCGTGGGTGAGGGCGTGGGACGCCCCCGCGGCGGACTCGGCGAAGGCGCGGGCGGCGCGGTCCAGGTACTCGCGCGCGGGCTCCAGCAGTGCCTGGGGGGAGGGGAGGGCGGCGGCCAGCGCGGCGTCCACCGCCCGGCGGACGGCCGCCTCGTCGATCCCCCGCGCCGTGTCGCCCTCGGGGAGGCGGGTGAGGACGGCGTCCATGGTGTCGGCGTCCAGCGCCAGCACCAGCCGGCGCTCCATCCGCTCCAGCAGCACCAGCGGGAGCATCACCACCACGCTGAGCGCCAGCGCCAGGAGGGTGGTGTCGAACGCCACGGCCAGGCCCGTGGTGACGCCGCCGATCCCCGTCTTGATCTGCTCGATCTCCTCCGCCGTCTGCAGGAAGCCCGAGAACCCGGCCACCGCCGCGCTGATCCCCACCACCGTCCCGATGAACCCGAAGAGGGGGATGGCCCACACCAGCACTCGCGGGACGGAGTAGGCGCCGTCCAGGGCCGCCTCGGCCTGCGCCGTGTCGTCCTCGGCCACGCGCGCGGCGCCCTCGCGGGAGCCGGCGGAGACGAAGGCGTTCAGCGCGCGCGCGCGGCGCAGCGCGGCGTCGCCGCCCAGGCGGGCCAGGCGGTCGCGCAGGTCGGCCATCCGCGCCGGGTGCGCCAGCTCCGTGTGCCCCAGCTCGGGGAGGCGCGGCGCGCGGCGCAGGTCGCTCCAGGCGCGGAACGCCCCCAGGGCGCGGGCGCCCAGCATGGCCAGCGCCGTCCACGCCAGGAAGACCGACGCATACTGCATCCATCCGCGCTTCAGCAGCAGGGTGCCCAGGTAGCCGTCCGCGAACGGCCTCAGCGCCAGGAGCGTGGCCGCCGTGAGCAGCGCGCCCAGGCCCACCAGGACGAGCGTGGGGAGCTCGCGGCCCCCCGGCCGGGGGATCGCGATCGCGGCCGGCGGCGAGGGCGGGAGGGACGGAGGCACGGCGAAGCGCGCGGTCTCGATCCCGTCGGCAATCGGAGTCGTCATCGGTTCTCGGGTGGAAGTGCGAATGGAAGGCGCTGCGGGATGGGGATCACCCGGCGGGGCGGAGCGTGCCGGGCGCTCGGATGGGACGCGGACCGCGTGGCGTGGCGGGACGGACGTTCTCCGTCCACCCCCACGATGCGGCGGGCGGTGTACGGCGGGGATCACGGGTTGGTTTCGGATGTCGTGACGCCCATGCGGATAGCCGCGCTCCGCATCGCCCCGGCCCGCGGACCGGAGGGGATCGATCGGCCGATCTCCATCGGCCGGGATCGGTCCCGCTCCCTCCATGGACGGACCGGTTACAACAAAATCGCGCGCCGCAGTGTCATAACGGCTTCCACGGTGGGGAACCTCCGGGCGATGGGCGACGTATCCCTTCGGCGCCGGATGTTTGCCTTGCTCGTGTCTGGGAAAGACACGATGTTGCGGGCTCTCCGTACCGCGCCGCCGTCCCACGCGCGAGCCGTTCGCGTTTCCTCGAAGAGCAGGCATGCAGAGATCGTCAGTGCGGATGCTGGCCCTGGCCGGCACCATCGTCGCCGCCGTCGGATGCGGAGGCGCGGCGCGCCAGGCGTCGGCGGAGGTCGCGCGGATCGATGCGACCGGATCCGCGGCCGTTGCGGACACCGGGCGCGCGCCCCGGCCCGGCGCGAACGAGGCGGACGTGCGCTTCATGCGCGGGATGATCGGGCACCACGCGCAGGCGCTGGAGATGACCGACCTGGTCCCCACCCGCGCCGCCCGCGCCGACATCCGGCTGATGGCCGAGCGCATCGCCGTCTCGCAGCACGACGAGATCGCCGCCATGGAGCGGTGGCTGCGCTCGCGCGGCGAGGCGGTCGAATCGGCGGACGCGCACCAGCACCACGGCGCGGCGGGCGGCGGCCACGCGGGGATGCCGGGGATGCCGGGGATGGCGACGCCGGACGAGATGGCCCGGCTGGCCGCCTCCACCGGCGCCGAGTTCGACCGGCTCTTCCTGGAGCTGATGATCCGCCACCACGAGGGCGCGCTGGTGATGGTGGCCGCGCTCCTCGCCAGCCCCGGCGGCGGGCAGGACGCCGAGGTCTACCAGCTCGCCTCCGACGTAGAAGCCGACCAGCGCGCCGAGATCGCGCGCATGCAGCGGCTGCAGAACGGGCCGGCTCCGGCCCCCCGGCGCTGACGGCTCCCGCCCGGGAATCCCGTCAGGCACGTGTCCACACCTTCAGCGGAATCAGGATGAACTCCGAATCCATCGTTCGCCGCCCGGCCGCCTCGCTGGGCCGGCTGGCGCTGTTCGCCGCCGGCCTGGCCGCCGCCGCGGCGCCCGCCGCCGCCCAGCAGCAGGCCGATCCTCGCGTGGGCCTGCGCGCCGGTCTCCACGACGCCGGCCAGGCCATCCGCAACCTGGAGCTGGTCTCCACCCGCCCGCGCCCCGAGGGTCTCTTCGACCCGGCGGACGTGGGCAACTTCGGCTTCATGAACTCCGACCTGGCGTTCCGGGGGAACTACCTCTTCCAGGGGAACTTCTCCGGGTGGCAGGTCTGGGACATCTCCAACCCCGCCGCCCCCACCCTGCGCTCCAAGCTGGTCTGCCCCGGCGGCCAGGGCGACGTCTCGGTGCACGGCAACCTGCTGTTCATGTCGGTGGAGATGCCCAACGGGCGGGTGGACTGCGGCGGCCAGGGTGTGGAGGCGCCCGCGAGCCCCGAGCGCTTCCGCGGGGTGCGCATCTTCGACATCAGCAACGTCGACGCGCCGCGGCAGGTGGCGGCGGTGCAGACCTGCCGCGGGTCGCACACGCACACGCTGGTGCCGGACCCGAAGGACAACGCCAACGTCTACGTCTACGTGTCGGGAACCAGCAGCGTCCGCTCGCCGGACGAGCTGGCCGGGTGCGTGGGCGCGCCCGAGGATCCCAACACCGCGCTCTTCCGCATCGAGGTGATCCGCGTTCCGCTGGCGGCGCCGCAGGAGGCGCGCATCGTCAGCTCGCCGCGCGTCTTCGCCGACCGGCAGACGGGGGCGGCCGCGGGGCTGTGGCGCGGCGGCAACCACGGCGAGGGGACGCAGAGCACGGCGCAGACCAACATGTGCCATGACCTCACCGTCTACCCGGAGCTGGGGCTGGCGGCGGGGGCGTGCTCGGGGAACGGCATCCTCCTGGACATCCGCGACCCGGCCAACCCGGTGCGCGTCGACGAGGTGCTGGATCCCAACTTCGCCTACTGGCACTCGGCGACGTTCAACAACGCGGGGACCACCATCCTCTTCACCGACGAGTGGGGCGGGGGGACGCAGCCGCGCTGCCGCGCCACCGACAAGGCGGAGTGGGGCGCGGACGCCATCTTCACCCTCTCCAACCGCAAGCTCACGCACGCGGGGTACTTCAAGATCCCGGCGGCGCAGTCCGCCCAGGAGAACTGCGTGGCGCACAACGGCTCGCTGATCCCGGTGCCGGGGCGCGACATCATGGCGCAGGCGTGGTACCAGGGCGGCCTCTCGGTGGTCGACTTCACCGACCCCGCGAAGCCGATGGAGATCGCCTTCTTCGACCGCGGGCCGGTGGACGCGGCGGCGATGAAGATGGGCGGGCAGTGGGGCACCTACTGGTACAACGGCTACATCTACGGCTCGGAGATCGCGCGCGGGCTGGACGTGTTCGCGCTGAAGCCCAGCGCGTACCTGTCGCAGAACGAGATCGACGCGGCCAGGCTGGTGCGGACCGACGTCGCCAACCCGCAGGTGCAGACGAAGATGGTGTGGCCGGCCGCCTTCGTGGTGGCCCGCGCCTACGTGGACCAGCTGGAGCGCGGCCAGGGCCTCGCGGCGGGCCGCGTCTCCGCCGTGCGAAGCGAGCTGCAGCGGGCCGAGCGCCTCTCCGGCGCGCAGCAGCGCACCGCCCTGACGCAGCTGGCGACGGCGATCGACCGCGACGCGGCGAGCTCCCGTGACGCCGCGCGCGTCCGGATGCTCTCCGCCGCCGTCCGCGACCTCGCCGGCGCGGCACGCTGATCCTCCTCTCGACCGGAACGCACCGCGGGCCCCGTCGCCCGCGGTGCGTTCCGCTTTTCATCCGCCGATTCCCCGCCGGCGCATTCGGGCGAGGAAGGCCGCCTCCCGCCGTGGAGCCCTCGGTGGAGATGTGTATCGAAATTTTCTTGGAGAGGCACCTTTCGGCCTCCTCTCCCTTCGATCCGCGTCCGCACGCCGCATCCGCGCCTCCATCGCCCGAAACAGGGCACCGGGCGCGCTTCCGGGATCGCAAACCGCGTCATCAGGAGGATCGGCGAGGGAGCCGGCCCTCGCTCCACATCCTCCCGATGACGCGGTTTGCAGGACCTGGGCGAGCAAGAGATTTCGCCGGACGCTGGAATTTTCCCGGTCGCGGCGATCAATTCGTCGGAGCATCCAGCAGGGGATGAAGACGAGGACTCCGCGCGGATGCTCCCTCGGGATGACGTCGATCAGGATGAAAACCGACCCGTGGATGCAATCGACTGATTGCCATCTTCATGATCTGGGGCCGTTTAGCTATATTGTGCGATGATCTCCGTATCCAATCTAGAAAAGTCTTTCGGCGACCGCGTGCTGTTCGCCGATGCAGCCTTCCAGCTGAACCCGGGCGAGCGCTACGGCATCGTGGGCGCCAACGGGTGCGGCAAGACCACCCTGCTCAACATCCTCAGCGGCGACGCCGAGGCCACGAAGGGCTCGGTCTCCATCCCCAAGTCGCTGCGCCTGGGCGTGCTGCGCCAGGACCAGTTCCTCTACGAGGACCAGCAGATCCTGGAGGTGGCGCTCATGGGCCACCCGGAGCTCTGGGACGCCATGGTGGCCAAGGAAGCGCTCCTCGCCAACGCCCACGTGGAGTTCGACGTGGACCGCTTCTCCGAGCTGGAGGAGACGGTGCAGCGGCTGGACGGCTACACCGCCGAGGCGCGCGCCGCCACCATCCTGGAGGGCCTCGGCCTTCCCACGGAGGTGCACCGGCAGCCGCTCTCCACCCTCTCCGGCGGCTTCAAGCTGCGGGTGCTGCTGGCGCAGGTGCTGGCCGGCGCCCCCGACGTCCTCCTGCTGGACGAGCCCACGAACCACCTGGACATCCTCTCCATCCGCTGGCTGGAGAAGTTCCTCCACGACTTCGAGGGCCCGGTGGCGGTCATCTCGCACGACCACCGCTTCCTGGACAACGTGTCGACCGGCATCCTGGACGTCGACTACCAGACGGTCACGCTGTACTACGGCAACTACACGGACTTCCTGGAGCAGAAGCGCGAGAACCGCGAGCGCAAGGAAAAGGAGATCGAGGGGCGGCAGAAGGAGATCGCGCACCACCAGAAGTTCGTGGACAAGTTCAAGGCCAAGGCCAGCAAGGCGCGCCAGGCGCAGAGCAAGGCCAAGATGATCGAGCGCAAGGTGGAGGAGATGGAGGAGCTCCCCGGCAGCTCGCGGCGGTACCCCAAGTTCCAGTTCTCGCCCAAGCGGCCGAGCGGCAAGGAGGTGCTGAAGATCTCCAACGTCCGCAAGGCGTTCGGCGACAAGGAGGTCATCCCCGGCGTGTCGCTGCAGGTCAACCGCGGCGACCGCCTGGTGATCATGGGCCCCAACGGGATCGGCAAGTCCACGCTCCTCAAGATCATGATGGGCGACCTCGCGGCCGACCAGGGCGGCGTGGAGTGGGGATACGAGACGCACCCCGGCTACTTCGCCCAGGACCACCACGAGCAGCTGGACGACAGCGACCGCACCGCCGAGCAGTGGCTCTGGAACTTCTGCCCCGGCCGCGACCGCGGCTTCGTGCGCGGCCACCTGGGGATGATGCTCTTCTCCGGCGACGACGGCGAGAAGCGCCTCTCCGCGCTTTCCGGCGGCGAGGCGGCGCGCCTGGTCTTCAGCCGGCTGGCGCTGGAGCGCCCGAACGTGCTGGTGCTGGACGAGCCGACCAACCACCTGGACCTCGAGTCGATCGAGGCGCTGGTGGCCGCGCTCCAGGGCTACGACGGGACGCTGATCCTGGTGAGCCACGACCGGTGGTTCGTGGGGCAGCTGGCCACGCGCATCGTGGAGATCAGCCCCAGCGGCATCCGCGACTACCTGGGCACCTACGAGGAGTACGTCCACGCCTGCGGCGACGACCACCTCGACGCCGACACCGTGGTCCTCAAGGCCCGCGCCGAGGGAAAGAAGCCGCGGAAGAAGGAGATGGCCGGGAGATAGCCCGGCCGGTCCGTCCGCGATCGGAACGAAAAAGCACCGCGCGCCATCGACGGCGCGCGGTGCTTGTTTTCGTTTGAGTCGATCAGAATCGCCCCGACCGATCTCCTACGGCAGGAACAGCTGCCAGGAGACGCCGAAGCGGTCGTTGACCCAGGCGTAGAGGCGGCTGAACCCGTACTCGCCCAGCGGCATCAGCGCCTCGCCCCCTTCCAGGAGCGCCCCAGCCAGCCGCCGCACGTCGTCCTCGTCGCGGCAGGTGACGAAGAGCGAGACGGAGGGCGTGAAGGTGAAGGCGTGCTGGATCGGGCTGTCCATGCACCGCATCGCCTGCCCGCGGATGCGGAAGCGCGCGTGCATGATCGTCCCTTCCGGCCCCGGCCCCTCCGCCCCGTACCGCGCCACCTCCACCACCTCGCCGCCGAACAGCGCGACGTAGAAGTCCATCGCCTCCTGCGCCCGCCCCTCGAACATCAGCAGCGGGTCGATCTCCGATTCCCCAGCCACACCGCCTCCTCGTCCGTTGTCTCGATCCCGATCGGTCTACATCCGCTTGTACGCCGGGCCGCTGCCGCCCTCGCGGGGGGTCCAGCGGGGGCCGACGACGTCGGTGGCCTTGCAGTCGATGCAGTTGGGGGCGTTCACCACCAGCCGGTCGCCGTCGCGCTCGTAGACGCCGGCCGGGCAGACGTGCGAGTAGAAGTCCGCCACCTCGCCCGAGACGTCCTTCCCCACGATCAGGTGCGAGGGGATGTCGTCGCGCGTCTGGTTCCCCGACTTGAAGACCGCGTCCACCTTGCTGAAGGTCAGCTTGCCGTCCGGCGTGAACGGCGCGTCGGGCGTCACGTTCCTCGGCGCCTCGGCGTCGGCGTGCATGTCGATCTTCCCGCCGGGGAAGCGGCCGCCGGTGAGCGTCAGGATCCCCGCCTTGAAGCCGCCCGAGAAGAAGCCGTTCTTGAACGCCAGCCGCATGTTGCGCGTGCGGTACAGGTCCTCGCGGATGTAGCTCCCGTCGATGGCCCGGTCGTACGCGGACAGCGCGTCCGCCGTGGGCTCGCCCTTCTTGAGCGCGTCGAAGATGGCGCGGGCGGCGTAGATGCCGGACTGCATGGCGTAGTGGATCCCCTTGAGCGACGGGACGTCCACGAAGCCCACGGTGTCGCCCACCATCACCATCCCGTCGCCGGTGCGGCGCTCGGGGAGGGCGTAGAAGCCGCCCTCGGGGATGGTCTTGGCGCCCCACTCCACCATCTCGCCGCCCTCCAGGTACTTCCGGAAGAACGGGTGCAGCTTCATCCGCTGCATCAGCTGGTGCACGTCCAGCGAGGTCGACCGGTAGTCCAGCCCGACGACGAGCCCGATGGCCACCAGGTTGGGCTCCAGCGCGTACATGAAGCTTCCGCCGAAGGCGTCGCGCGGGAGCGGCCACCCCAGGGTGTGCACGATCCCCTCGAACGGCACCCTGGTCTCCCACAGCTCCTTGACGCCCAGCGCGAAGATCTGCGGATTCTCGGACTTGATCCCCTGCCACTCGCGGTACGCCTGCCCCAGCGGGCCGCGCGTTCCCTCGGCCAGCACGGTCACCCGGGCGGTCAGGTCGGTCGGCGGCTCGGAGCCGGGGCCGGGCTGGCCGTCGCGCTTGAGGCCCGACGGCGTGGTGCGCGCGCCGATCACCTTCTGGCCGTCCACCAGTAGCGAGTCCACGGGGAAGCCGGGGAGGACGTTGATCCCCGCCTCCTCCGCCTTGCCGCCCAGCCACCGCACCATCTCGCAGAGCGAGCCGATGTAGTTGCCGTGGTTCTTCATCGGCGGCGGGGTGGGGAGGCGGACGGACCGGCTCTCGGTGAGGAGGAGCACCTGCTCCTTCGACACCGCGGAGCGGAAGGGGAAGTCCTTGTCGGTCAGGTCCGGGAAGAGCTCGCGGAAGGCGCGCGGGTTGACCACGGCGCCGGAGAGCGAGTGCTCGCCGAGCGCGGCGGACTTCTCCAGCACGGCGATCTGCAGCTCGCCCAGGGCGCCGCCGGCCTCGCCGTCCTCCTTCGCCAGCCGCGCCAGCTCCAGCGCGCACGCCAGCCCGGCGGGCCCCGCGCCCACGATCACCACGTCCATCTCCAGCGCCTCGGCGTCGGGCGCCTCGGACAGGATCATCCGGTCGCGGGGGAGCGGGGGCTGGTGACGGATGGGAAGGACCCTCCCGTTTGCGCTGTCTGCCATGGTGGTCGCCAAAATTCGGGTTCTCCGCCCCCGCCGTCGCGGGAGCGGGCGATGCGGAATCGTCGTCGAGAAGGGCTCTGGAACGCGGCGGCAAGATACAGGACGCGCGCGGCCGCCGCAAAGGCGGGACCAGAGGGAGGATGAACCGGAGGGGACAGGGGACAGGGGACAGGGGACAGGGGACAGGGGACAGGGGACAGCCGGCGGATGGAGATCGGCGGGATCGGCAGATCGGCGGAGCGGGGGATCGGCGGGAGGGGTGGATCGGCGGAGCGGGGGATCGGCGGATCCGGAGATGCGCATCCGTCTCGCTTGCTCCGCCTCCGGAGAGTCATTATCGTCCTCGAGCGCCCTCCGCAGCTCTCTCCCGCGGGACCTTCCATCGATGCGCTCCTTCATCCGCCGTCTCCCGATCTCCATCGCCCTTCCGTCCTTCGCGATCCTTCTCGCCGCGGCTGGATGCGTGCCGATCTACGGGCCGGCGCCGCCGGAGCCGGGGCCGGTGGGGTGCGAGGCGGGGTGCGCGGACAGCGTGGAGATCACCTTCCTGGGCGTGGGCGGCTTCCTGGTGCGCCATCGGGGCGAGGCGGTGCTGATGGCGCCGCACTTCACCAGGCCGGGCGGCTACCGCACCCTGGTCAACCTCCGCGCGGCGCCGGACACGGCGCGGATCAACCGGGAGATGGAGCGCCTCCTCCCCGACTCGCTCCGCCGGCAGGTGCGCGCCATCCTGGTGGGCCACTCGCACTACGACCACCTGATGGACGTGCCGCACGTGGTCCACCGCTTCTTCGCGGACCGCCCGGTGAGGGTCTACGGGAACGACGCGATGGTGGCGACGCTCTGGTACGATCCGTGGCTGCGCGAGCGGATGATGGGGGTGGAGGGGCGGATGGGGACGCACCTGCGGCCGGGCGCGTGGACGGTGCCGGAGGGCTCGCGGATCCGCTTCATGCCGCTGCGGTCGGAGCACGCGCCGCACCTCGCCCGCCGCGTGCGCTTCATCCGGCCGCGCCCCACGGTGCTGCGCGCCACGCCGCCGGAGCGGCCCTGGGAGTGGGTGCAGGGGCAGCCCCTGGCGTACCTGGTGGACTTCCTGGACGATGAAGGCCAGGTGGTCTTCCGGCTCCACTACCAGGACTCCGCCAGCAGGCCGCCGCTGGGCTTCATCCCGCCGCTTCCGCCGGGCGAGCGCGCGCCGCTGGACGTGGCGCTCCTGACGGGCGCCAACTTCGACCAGGCCGCCGGCTATCCGGACGGCCTCATCGCCGCCGCCCGGCCGCGCCAGGTGGTGCTGGGGCACACGGACGACTTCATCTTCGGCCACTTCGCCGCCGTTCCCGGCACCTCCATCCGCGCGCTGAACGGGAAGCTGGACTGGCTGCTGGGCCCCGGACGCCGCTGGACCCCCAGGATCGGCGAGACGCGCTGGTTCCGCGTCCGGGCGCCGGGCGAGGAGCTGGATTCGTCCGCGGGCCGGGCGAGGGAGTAGGGCGGGAGGGATGCGAGAGCGGCCCCCGCATCGCGCGGGGGCCGCTCTCGCGCTCAGGGCTCCGTGGTGATCACGGCTCCTTGTCGCTCGCGTCTTCTCGTCCGGCCGCGGGAGGCACCTGCTGCGGCGTGCCGACGCCCGGCCGCGCGGGCGCGGTGTCGTTGTTGATGGTCCCTTCTCCCCGCTCCGGCGCCTGCCCGTCGCCCTGCTTGTCGGGGTCGCCGCCCTGGCTGCGGCTGGCCCCCTCGCACGCCGCCAGCGCCAGCATCCCGGCCAGCGCCATCGTCCCCATCATCCGCATCCGCATCGTCTTCCGTCTCCTCTCGTCGTTCGCTTTCTCCCTCTCCCGAACCGCCCCTACCGCACACACCGCGCCGCCGCCGACACATCACCCGCGGCATCCGCGCGAGCATCGCCGTCCGCCGTTCTCGCCCGTCATCGGAGCCTCGCGCTCCCCGGTTCTCGCCCGCGATCGGAGTCTCGCGCTCACCAAGCCGTGCCAACTGCGTCATCGGGGGGATGTGGAGCGGAGGCCGGTTCCCGCGCAGAGCCCTTCTGATGACGCAGTTGGCGATGCTTGAAGGCTCATCGGCACTTGTTCGGCGAGGGAGATGCGGATGGAGGGGAGCGAGGACCGAAGGGTGCCTCTCCGAAAAAATTTCGATGCTCATCTCCGCCGACGGTTCCACGGCGGATTGCGGGCGTCCACTCTCGGATGCGACCGCCGAATCGTGTTCCGCGCAACCCGTCCGATGGAGCCCGCCGCTCTGACGGTTGATCCCGCGCGAAGCATCTCCGGTCGATCCCCCACGAAAAAGCCCCTCCCCCGGAAACCGGGAGAGGGGCCGCGAGAGCACGCACCTTCGCACTCTCGCACTTTCGCACCCGGTTCTACCGCCACTCCGCCATCAGCTTGACCATGATGGCCTTCTGCGCGTGCAGCCGGTTCTCGGCCTCGTCGAAGACGCGGCTGCGCGGGCCCTCGATCACCTCGTCGCTCACCTCCTCGCCGCGGTGGGCGGGGAGGCAGTGGAGGAAGATGGCGCGGTCCGAGGCGCGCGACATCAGCGTCTCGTCCACGATGTAGCCCTGGAAGTCCTTCTCGCGCTTGGCCTGCTCCTCCTCCTGCCCCATCGACGCCCAGACGTCGGTGTTGACCACGTCGGCGCCCTCCACGGCCTCGCGCGGGTCGTGCGTGACCACGATCTTCGCGGCGCCCTGGGCGCGGGCCAGGATCTCCGCGTCGGGCTCGTAGCCGGCGGGGAAGGCCAGGCGCAGCTCGAAGCCCAGGCGGTACGCCGCGTTCAGCCACGAGTTGGCCATGTTGTTCCCGTCGCCCACCCACGCCACCTTCACCCCCTCCAGCGAGGGCCCGAAGCTCTCCTGGATGGTCTGCAGGTCGGCCATGATCTGGCACGGGTGGAGGAGGTCCGTGAGGCCGTTGATGACGGGGATGGAGCCGTACTGCGCCAGGTCGTCCACGTCGCTCTGCGCGAACGTGCGGATCATGATCCCGTCCACGAAGCGCGAAAGGACGCGCGCCGTGTCGCGGATGGGCTCGCCGCGCCCCAGCTGGATGTCGCGCGACGAGAGGAAGAGCGCGTGGCCGCCCAGCTGGTACGTCCCCACCTCGAACGACACGCGGGTGCGGGTGGAGCTCTTGGCGAAGATCATGGCCAGCGTCTTGCCGGCCAGCGGCTTGTCCGTGTAGTCGCCGCGCTTCATCCGCGCGGCCAGGTCCAGCGTCTCGATCAGCTCCTCCCGGGAGAAGTCCGGGATGGCGGTGAAGTGGCGCGACGCGCGGTTCGACATGGCACCGGAACGGGTACGGGTTGGACAGGGCTCCCCCTTTGGGGCGCGCCAATGTAGCACCGCGCCCGGCGGCGGACCACACCCCAGGGGAACCGAACGGCCGGAGCGAAGTACCAGTTCGTCCCGCGCTGGGAAACATGCGTCGCGGCCGGGCCCGTCCCGCTTCCGTTTTCGGACGAGCGTTCCTACTATTGATGTCTTGCTCTCGCCGGCTCCGTCCGCGGGTGTCCCGCGGGGACCCTCTCGCGCGTTCTCCGGGAACGCCGCGCCGCGACGGCGCGGGCGCCCGTGTCCTCCTCACACTCCGGGAACCATGAAGCGCATCCTCACGGTCGTGCTGCTCGCTGCGGGACTCGCCGCGTGCAACGACTCCACCGGCTCCGACAACGGTCCCCGGCTCAGCGAGCTCAGCATCTCGCCGACGCTGGTCTACACGGCGGTCAACGACACGGCGCAGCTCAGCGTCGAGGCGGTGGACACGGACGGAGACGACGTCGCCAACCCCGACGTGGACTTCGAGAGCTCCAACACGGGCATCGCCCGGGTGGACGACGAGGGGGTGGTGACCGGCGTGGCCGTGGGGACCGCGACCATCACGGCGCGGGCCGGCGGCGCCACCGACCAGGTGACGGTCAACGTGGTGGCGGCGGGAAGCCTCCTCTCGCTGAACGTCAACTCCGACCAGGGGTGCACCAACGCCATCATGCGCAAGGCGCGCATCGTGGCCACCTCCACCCGCGCCATCATCGTGGAGGACGTCAACAACCCCCCGGGCGGCTTCACCAACGCCGAGTACCAGGAGATCGCCAACAAGTTCGACGCGGTGGTCTACCCCACCGACGTGGCGAACTTCGGCACTCCGGGCGACATCGACAACAACGGCGGGCGCTCCATCATCTTCTACACCCGCGCCGTCAACGAGCTGACGCCGCGCGGCTCCAACTTCTACGTGGGCGGCTTCTTCTACGCGCGTGACCTGTTCCCGCGCACCGCCACCCCGCGGCAGGGCGCCTGCCCCGCCAGCAACGTGGCCGAGATCTTCTACATGCTGGCGGTGGACCCCAGCGGCGAGGTCAACGGGAACGCGCGCGGCAAGGCGTTCGTGCGCCGCGTGACCGTGGGCACGCTGGCCCACGAGTTCCAGCACCTGATCAACTCGTCGCGCCGCCTGCTCATCAACACCAACGCCGACTGGCCGGAGACGGTGTGGATGGACGAGGGGCTCAGCCACGTGGCCGAGGAGCTGAACTTCTTCGTGGACGCCGGGCTGCAGCCGCGCCAGAACCTGGGCGCCCCGCAGATCCAGACCCCCGCGGCGCGCTTCGCCTCGTTCGACGAGTTCGCGTTCGCCAACTTCGCGCGCTTCGAGGAGTACCTGCAGACGCCCGAGGTGACCTCGCCCATCGCGAACAACGACGACCTGGGCACCCGCGGCGCCACCTGGAACTTCCTCCGCTACGCCGCCGACCGCCGGGGCGGGAGCGAGCAGACGTTCTGGTTCAACCTGGTCAACCAGCCGGACACCGGGTACACCAACCTGCAGGCCGCGCTGGCCACCGATCCGCAGCTGTACTTCCGCGACTGGACGGTGTCGAACTACGCCGACGACGCGGTGCCGGGCGCCCCGGCGCGCTTCCAGCAGCCCACGTGGAACCTGCGCAGCATCTTCAGCCTCAACACCCTGGGCGGCAGCACCTACCCGCTGCGGGTGCGGACGCTGACCGCGGGTACCACGGCCAACACCGCGATCCGCTCGTCGACGGCGGCGTACTTCCGCTTCGCCGTCCCGGCGGGGGGCACGGGCGACATCCGCGTCTCGGCGCAGGGGTCCACCGAGGCCGGCGCGTGCACCACGGTCAACCTGGCGGTGGGCGAGGCGTACCAGGGCGGCAACACGCCGTCGGCGCTCTGCTTCGGCGCGGGCGAGTACGCACTGATCCCGTACTTCGCGTCGACCTCGCAGACGGGGACCACCGAGGTGAACATCTCGGTCCTGGGCACCGGCATCACGGCCCCCGTGGGCCCGCCGAGCCCGTCGCTGGCGCCGGTCATGGCGCCCCCCTCGTTCGACCGCATCCTCTCCGAGGCGGCGCTGCAGCGTGACGGCGGCTTCCACCGCCGCCTGCGCCAGAGCGAGCGCACCGAGCTGGCCGCGCTGGTTCGCGGCGGCCGCGGCGGCTTCACCGGCGCCCTGCGCGACGTCTCCGCCACCCCGGCCCCGGCCGAGGTGCGCATCCAGGTGCTGCGCACCAAGTAACCCCCGGCGCGGACTCTCCGCGCTGACAGAAGGCCCCCGCCGTCCTCGCGACGGCGGGGGCCTTCGTCTTTGCCCTGGCTCCGGAACGGCGAACCGATCGACCGCGGGAGGAGATGGACAGCGGGAGGAGATGGACGGCGGGAGGAGATGGACGGCGGGAAGAGATGGACGCGGGTTCAGGCGTGTTCCTCGGACTGCGGGTGGAAGCGCAAGCATCGTCTCGCCGTTCGTCCGGCGCCGGAACGGCTGCCTGCACGGCGATGAAGTGAAGCGCGAAGCGCCGAGGTGTTCCCCTCTCCCGTGATCGGGACGTGATCGGGAGAGGGGATAGCGCGGCGAGTCGGCGGTGCAGTTTCCGCCGACCGCCGCGCGAGGGGTGAGGGCGCCGCGGGCGCGCGCCGAAGCTCTTCGCCTCCACCGGGCGGTTCCAGGCCGATCGATCCCCAAAGCCGAAGCGGGGCGGCGGACCTCCTCGTCCGCCGCCCCGCTCGCCTTCTCTCGCCGTCGGCCGATGGACCTACATCTTCTCGACGCCGAAGTTGGAGACGTGCACGTCCAGGTTGTGGTTGACGCGCAGGCCCACGATGCCGGCGGTGGCGATCCCGGGGAACTCCGCCACCTTCTGCCCGTTCACCAGGAAGCGCACCCCGAAGGCGCCCCCCTCGGCGACGACTGCGTTGCTGGCCTTCCCCTCGGCGTCCTGCCTGGCGATGGCCGCGTGCTCGGTCCACTCCACGACGTTGTGCAGGTCGCCGTTGGCGGCGCGGTGGCGCACCAGGTACTTCCCGTCGCCGCGGATGACGAAGTACAGGTAGTCCGGCCCCGCGGGCGGCGTCCCGTCCAGGTTCTTGGCGCCCAGCACCAGCCCGTACGCCTCGGGGTGCGCGGGGGCGCGGGTCTGCGCGAAGGTGGCGTGCGCGCGGAACTCGCCGGTTGCGGCGTTGGCCGGGTTCCAGAGCACCGCCGCCGGCCCCGTCGTCACGTGGAGGCCGTCGCCCGCGGGAAAGAAGCGCACGTCGGCGGCGGAGGCGTCGGGACGGTCCAGGGTGACGTGCCAGCCGGCGGGGAGCGCCCCGCCGCCCGCGACCGCGCGGTCGGCGTCCTGGGCGGCCAGCGGGGCGGCGGCGAGGAGGAGAGCGGAGAACAGGAGAGTGCGCATGGTGCTCCGGGCAGATGGGGAAGGGGAGGAGCGGGCCCGCGCCGTCGCGGCGCGGCATTCCTGGAGAACGCACCAGGGCGCTCCAGCGGGACACCCGCCGACCGGGCGGCGAGAGCAACAGCTCAAGGTAGGCACGCTCGCTCGAAAGATGGGAGCCGAACGGCGTGGCCGCGACACAGGATTCCCGACGCGGGGACGAAACGGGTACTCCGCGAGGGGAGCCGGAGCGCGGGTGAGCCACGGGCGAAGTGGCCACCCCGCGCGTCCGAATGGTCCCGCCTCAGAAGGGAAGCGGGAAGAGGAGGAAGAAGCCGTTGAGCGTCAGCACCGCGCCCACGGCGCCCAGCGCCAGCGAGAAGACCAGGATGCGCGGGCTGTTGGCCAGGATGGCGACGGAGCCCAGCACCAGCGCCAGCTGAAGGAAGACCTCGGCGTAGTCGAAGTTGCCGTCGCGGTCGTCGGCCTCCTCGCGGCCGCGCTCGTAGCTGCGCGCCCGCGCGGCGAGCTGCTTCTTTCCCTCGCCGCGCAGCGAGTCGCCCGGCGCCGCGGAGTCCGGCTCGTTGTCGTAGCGGGCGATGGTCTCGCGGTAGTCGGCCAGCTTCTTCTCCAGCGCCGCGCGCCGCTCCGGGGCCAGCGAGGTGGAGGCCAGCTCGATCTCGATCTCGTCGGCCGCCAGGCGGAAGGCGGTCTGGCGGACGTTCTTGGCCTGGTAGAAGGCCCAGGTGTCGCTGGCCTTGATGTTGTTGTGCACCAGGTCGTCCGTGGCGTTGCCGCCCCCCAGGCTGCCGATGGCCAGCACGGCCGCCATGATGGCGATGATGAGCGCGGCGCGGTGGCTGAAGCGCTCGTCCTCCTCGGCCGAGGCCCGGTCTTCCTTGAGCTCGGCGATCAGTTCTGCTGCGTCGGTGGCTTCCATGGCGGGTCGGGATGGGTCGGTGGGGCCTGGAGATGACGGGCGCCGGGCGGCGCTCGGGTGGAGCCGATGTCGGGGACCACAAGTTGATCGTGCGGCGGCGGCGGAAACGAAGGTTGGGGTCGCCCGCGCGCGAAAACATCGGTCGAGTCCGGCTGTGGCGCAAGAGAGTAGCAGACGGCCGATCCACGAGGTCGACGGAAGAGACTCGCCGGCGGGCGAAAGCAGCCGATCCGCATCGATCTCCCGGCCGCGGATGGTGATCGAGGAGCCCAAACGGATACCAGTTGCCGCATCGGATCGCGCGATCGGTCTCGCTCACCGTCTGTGTTCGTGCTCGCCCGGGCCGTGCCAACTGCGTCATCGGGAGGATGTGGAGCAGCGCCCGACCTCCGCGCCGACCCTCTGATGACGTGGCTGGCGATCCTTGAAGGCGCCGACGTGGCGGGCGGACACCGGTCGCGGCGAGGAAAGACCGAAAGGTGCCTCTCCGAAAAAATTTCGATCCTCATCTCCGCCTATGGTTCCACGGCGGGACGCGGGCGTTTCCTCTCCGGATGCGGCTGCCTCCTCAGCGTCTCTGCCTATTCCGTCCAGAGAGCTGGTATGAACCTCACGGACGGACAACCAACGCATCACGCCGGCAAAAAGATCGGGCGGCGAACCGATGTTCGCCGCCCGACCTGTGTCGCACCTTCGCACCTTCGCACTTCGCTCAGGTCTTCTCGAGCACCTCGCGGCGCGATCCCCGCTCGCCGGTCAGCGTCCACACCAGGAGGACGGGGCCGCTTCCCCAGCGGGCGTCGCCGTGGGGGATGAACTCCATGCTCTCCACCGACGCCGGCTGGATGTTGCGGACGACGATCTCGTCCACGTAGATGCCGTCCAGGAAGACGGCCACCCGCTCGCCCCGCGTGGAGATGCGGGTGCCGCGCTCGTCGCCCCCGACGCTGACGCCGCCCAGCATCCGCGCCAGGTCGCCGAAGGTCCGCACGGCCTGCAGCCGCGGCTCGATCTGCTCGCGGCTGACGATGGAGCGGCGCGAGCCCAGGGTGCGGAAGGCGCGGGACGGCACCTGGGAGAGGGGCCGGGCGCTGGCGGTGATGGGCGCCAGCGCCACCGTGCCGCGGACGGAACTGGTCCCGGCGGCGGAGGCTCCGCCCGCGGTCCGGACGCGGTCGCTCCCGCCGCTGCCGTCCTCCATGGCGTCGCCGCCGCCCTGGCGCGTGGTCTGTTCGCTGGTGGCCGGCGCCACCGGGGCATCGTGGGCGATCCGCACCTCGATGTCGGTGCCGGGCGCGTCCAGCACGTTGATGACGGCGCGCCGCTCGGGGTAGCTCCCGTGCCGGATCTCCACCTCGTACTCGCCGGGGGGGACGCCGTCCTCGAAGGCGAAGCGCCCCTCGCGGTTGGTCATCGCCGTGCTCCCCGCCATCCGCACCGCCGCCAGGCCGACGGGGCGGCCGGTCTCCGCGTCCAGCAGGCGCCCGGTGACGGCGCGCGCCTCGCCCAGCGCCGCGCCGGCGGCCGAGGAGCCGGACGGGAGCGTGGTGGCGGCCAGCGTGGAGGCGGGCGGCACGTCCAGCGCGAGCTCCTGGTAGCCGCGCTCGCCCTGGGCCAGCTGCCGCGTGGAGACGCCGCTGGCCCCCACGGCGGCCGTGCGCAGCTCCAGCGTGACGCCGGCCGGGACCCCGCAGAAGCGGAAGAGCCCCGTGTTGTCGGCGCGCGCCCGCAGGCTGTCGGGGGCGCCGCCGGCGGCGGTCCACGCCACGGTGACGGGGGCGGCCGGGAGCGCCGCGCCCTCCAGGCTGCGCACGTGGCCGGCCAGCGCGGCGCCCTGGCCGCACTCGGAGGTCAGCAGCGTTCCCATCCCCGGGATGGCGACATTGTGCCGCGACGTGACGCCGTTGCGGAGCGCCACCCGCGCCGCGGGGGCGTCCCACTGCAGCGAGTCCATCCGCGGGTGCGAGACCCTGACCTGGAAGTCGCCCTCGCTCAGGTCGCGGAGGACGTACGCGCCGGCGCTGTCGGTGACCACGGCGTGGGAGGTGCCCTCCAGCGCTACCCGCGCGCCGGCCAGCGGCCGCGCCGTGGTGCTGTCGAAGACCACGCCGGCCAGCTGGGCGAGCGCGTCCAGCCGGATGGGCGCGCCGGCCAGGGTGCGGATCTCGGTGACGTCGCCCCCCTCCTCGCGGAGCTCGGTGATGACCGCCGCGCGCTGGAAGGAGGAGGACTGCGCCGCCGACTCGGTCACCTGCGGAAGGCGGATCCGCCAGCTGCGGACGATCCAGGCGCCGTCGGGGAGGCGGTGGAAGTCCATCTCCCCGCCCAACTGGCGGGCGACGGGGCCGCGGATCTGCAGGCCGGTGTAGCGGTACTCCAGCCGCCGCAGCTCGGCGGTGGCGGAGTCCAGCCAGAGGGTGCCCTCGATGTCGGGGAGGTGGCGGTCGCGGGTGGGCTCGAACGCCAGCCCGATCCAGTCGCGCTGCTCGCCGCGCCCGGCGACCACGCGGAAGCAGCGGTTGTCCAGGAAGAAGCCGGAGGAGAGGATCTCGGCGTCGGGGGCGAAGTAGACGGTGCTGTTCCCCTCCAGCTGCACCCATCCCTGCTCCAGCCGGTACCCGGGGACGCTCACGAAGGGCTTGGCCAGCAGGGCGCTGGTGGTGGCGGCGCTGTCCTGCAGCACCAGCCCGTCGGTGACGCGCCGGGCCCGGGCGAAGCGCTTGACCAGGTAGCGGTAGGCGCGCGCCTCCTCGGTCCCGCGCGTGGCCCGGAGCGCCTTGCGCGCCTCGTCCAGCACCGCGGTGACCTCGGTGCCTCCCTGGGCGCGCTGGGCGCAGCGGCTGCGCCCCATGGCCACCAGCCCCTGCAGCTGCACCCGCTTCTGCGCGGCGGCGAAGCGGAACTGCACCGTCTCGCCGGCGGCGAGGCGCAGGGCGGGGGAGGTGGCGGTGGCGTAGCCCACCCGCTCCAGCCGCAGGGTGTAGACGCCGGCGCGCGGGGCGCGCAGGGTGAAGCGCCCCGTCGCGTCGGTGAGGGTGCTGGCGCGCTCGGCGCCGGGGGCGTCCACCAGCACCACCAGGGCGCTGGGGATGCGCTCGCCGGAGGCGGGGTCGACCACGTCGCCCGCGACGGTCTGCGCGGGGAGCCGGGTGGCGGCCGCGAGGAGGAGGAGGCAGAGGAACGGCTTCGCGTGCATGGGGTTGCCCTGGCAGAGGGACACGCGTGTTGTACGCCCGGCGGCAGGATCCCGGACGTTGCCTCAATCGGCGCGCCATGTCAAGGCGGCGCGCGGATTTGCCTGTGGCCCGCGAGGGGTCGGCCGGGCCTCTGGCGTGGGCTGTCTATTAACGCGCGAACCGTGGCACTTCTGCCACCCCGGGGCGAATCGTGGAAGGGAGGGACGGACGGCGGAAACCGGGGGCGAAGCGGGAACGCGCGGAAGAGGAGGGCGCCGAGCGAAATCCATCTCCGGCTGGCGGTCCCGCGCAAAATCCAGCGCCCGCCTCGCGAAATCCGCAGTGATCGTCCGCGCCCGCCCCGCATCCTCCCGCACGCCGCACCCGCCCGATGCGCCTCCCGCGGCCCTCGCGAGGGTGATCAACCGTCCGCCGCGCGATCTCCACCTCCCCCGCCTTTACCGAATGTTTACTCCCGCACCTTCGCACCCCCGCACCCCCGCACTCTCTCTCGCACTCTCTCGCACTCCCTCACGGCCGCCCCGGCGGCAGCGTCCGATCCCACCCGAGCGCGTTGTACTTCCGCAGGATCTCCAGCGTGCGGTCGATGGGGAGCGCCTCCACGGTGGCGCGGTGGCCGCGGACGGTGGCGGCGCGGAAGAGGGAGTTGAGGATGGCCTCCTCGGTGGCCTCGGCGACGGACTGGAAGAGGGGCGACAGGGCGTCGTTGGGGAGCTCGGCCACGGCGCGCGGCGTGGTCTCGCCGACGCGGCGTCGCACCTGGGCGGCGGTGGAGAAGGCGATCACGTAGTCGCCCGAGCCGTTGGTCATGCTGGCGCCCGTGCGCGCCAGCCCGGCGATGGCGCGCGCCGCCAGCCGCTCCAGGCTCCGCGCGTCCAGCGGCGCGTCGGTGGCCACCACGATCATGATGCTCCCGTCGCCGGGGTCGCGCGCGCCGCGCTCGGGCGGGGCCAGCTCGCGCTGGAAGATGAACTGCCCCAGCTCGCGCCCCACCGGCGCGCCGTTGACGGTCAGCGCGCCCCCGTAGTTGCTCTGCACCAGCACGCCCGTCGTCCATCCGCCCAGCGACGCGGGGAGCCGCCGCGAGCTGGTGCCGATCCCGCCCTTCCACCCGAACGCCACCGTCCCCGTCCCCGCGCCCACCGCGCCCTCCTCCACCGGCCCGGCGGACGCGGACTCCAGCGCGCGCACCACGTGCTCGGGGCGGACGGGGCGCGCGCGGATGTCGTTCAGCGTGCCGTCGTTGGTCTCGCCGACCACGGGGTTGATGGAGCGCACCTCCTCCATCCCCGGCTGCCGCAGCATCCACCCGGTCATGGCGTCGGCCGCGCTCCAGACGCAGAGGGTGCAGGTGAGGAGGATGGGGGTCTCCAGCTCGCCCAGCTCGCGCAGCTGCGTCACCCCCAGCAGCTTGCCGAAGCCGTTCCCCACGAAGATCGCCGCGGGGACGCGCTCGCGGAAGGCGTTCCCCGCGTGCGGGAGGATGGCGGTGACGCCGGTGCGGATGGAGTCGCCCTCCATCACCGTCGTCTGCCCCACGCGGACGCCGGCGACGTCGGTGATGGCGTTCAGCGGGCCGGGGGGGAGGATGCCGACTACCACGCCGGCTTCGCGGGCGCGGGGGCGCTGCTGGGCGGCGGCGTCGGCCGCGGGGATCAGGGCGGCCATCAGCAGGGGCGCGAGGGTGCGGGAGATGCGGGTCACGGCGGCCGGGTGGATCGCGTGGACGGGAGACGGGTGCGCGGCGGAAGATCTCCCGCCCGCCGCCCGGGCGCAACGTCGGCGGGAGATGGCGATCGTCCGCCGCCGGGTGTCACGTTTCCGGCGTTCGATCCGTTGACATGCGCACCTTTGCTCCCCGGAGGACCGATGATGATCCGCATCTCCCTCGCCGCCCTGGTCCTGGCCCTCTCCGCCTGCGCCTCCGCCGGCGGTCCGCGCTCCGATCCCGAGCTGATGGCGGCGTACCGCGGCACGCAGGCGCCGTCCATCTACGGGCTGATCGGCGCGCGCGAGCGGCTGGGGCTCACCTCGCCGCAGGTGACCACGCTGGACTCCATCGCCGAGTCGCTGCGCACCCGCAACGCGCGCCTGTCCGACTCGCTGCGCGCCATCCGCGACGTGGGCCCCGGCGGCCCCCTCCCGCTCCCCCGCGACTCGGCGGAGCGCGCGGGGTTCGTCCGCGTGCTCCAGCAGATCGCGCGCAACAACCAGGCGTCCGTCGCCTCCGTCCAGGCGCTGCTGACCGAGGACCAGCGCCGCATCGCCTGCGAGATCCAGCGCGAGAGCCCCGGCGGGCGCGGGGGGATGGGGATGCGCGGACGCGGGTCCGGTGGGCCGCCGCGCGGCGGGATGCGGCGGGGGATGCCCGGGATGGAGATGGAGGGCGACAGCGCCATGCGCGCCGGACGCGGCTGGCCCTGGTGTCCGCGCCCCGCCGGTCCCGGTCCGGCGCGGCCCTGATCGCGCGCATCCGGATCGGTCCATCACGTGAAAACGCGCGGCTCTCCAGGACGGGAGACCGCGCGTTTCCATCCGCACTCCTGCTCTGCGTGCTCGGAAACCGGCTCAGGCGATCTTCCGCTCGGTGTCGCCGGGCTTCCGCTGCGCGAGCGGGATCTCCTGGATCAGCACGTCGGCGGGGAGGTCGAGGCCTTTCGACAGCCGCCGGATCATCGGGAGGGTGAGCGCCCGCTTCCGCGAGAGGACTTCGGAGACGCGGCCACGGGACCCGATCATCGGCTCCAGATCCCGCGCCTTCAATCCCTTCTCCTCCATCCGGATCCGGATCGCGTCGATCGGATCCGGTAACCCGATCGCCCAGTGCCGCGCCTCGTACGCTTCGATGAGCGTGACGAGCACTTCGAGCCGATCGCTCTCCGCGGTCCCGGGAGGTGCGTCCATGAACCGCGCGGCTTCCGCGAGCGCAACGTCGTACTCCGCCTCGCTGTGGATCGGCCGGATCATGTTTTCCATCAGACAGCCTCCGCGTCGATGTCGTCATACTCGTGGTGGGTACCCACGAAGCGTATATAGACGACCTGTTTACCGTAGTTGATCGCGGCTACCAGCCGGAACTTGTTTCCGCCGATGTTGAAAACGACACGGCCATTCTTCAGGATACTTGCGTGGGGATACGTGGCCTTCACGTCGGCCGGTGTCGCCCACTCCGCATGTTCGACCGTGGTGTGCCAAATCTGGAGTGACGCTCTCGCGCTCGCCCCGCGCGGATGAGTCTCCCAGAACTCCCTCAGCGTGCGCTTGCTGACGATCCGCATCTCCACAAATGTATTCTGCTCCCACCGTGGGAGCAAGGGGTGTACGTTGAATGGAGTGAGGTTGCATCGACCGGTTCAAAGTTGCCTGGTTCGATCCCCGTCACTCTGTTCACTATTCTTGGTGTCATCCCATGACAAAGCAATCCCCCCGCCTGCTGCTCGCTGCAATCCTCTGCCTCGCCGCGCCGCCGCTGGCTTCGCAGAGCGTGGCCGCTGGTCCCGTCCGCACGGTTCCGGCGACCACGGTGGCATCGATCGCGGTTCCGGACGAGCGGGCGTCGGCGTCCGATGTGGCGATGCGGATCGACGATCCCGCGGCCCCGGTGGCGTAGAGGGAAGGGGATGGCTGGAACAAGCCGCTGATCGGGATGGGGGCGGGGCGGTGTTCGGCGGGCTGGTCGGCATCTCCGTGGAGAAGGACGTCCAAGGACTCGATGGCTCCCCACGCGGCGGTCTCCACGGCGCCGCTCGGGGCGCTGGTCGGGTTCGTGGCGGGGCTCGCGTATCGCTGATCGGACGGAGAAGGCGGGGAAGCGAAAGCCGGCCGCGAGCCTCGTCTCCCTCTGCGGGAGATCGGGCTTCGCGGCCGGCTTTTCGTTTCGGCGGCGGATCGCGCGACGATCAGCGATGGAGCCGCCGAGCGTCGGTCGATCGACCGCCGTCTATCGCCAGAAGTTCAGGATGGTGGTGATGATGACGGCGTTGGTGAAGTCGATGAAGAACGCGCCCACCATGGGCACCACCAGGAAGGCGCGGGGGGCGGGGCCGTACTTTTCCACCAGCGCCTCCATGTTCGCCATGGCGTTCGCCGTGGTCCCCAGCATGAACCCGCAGAACCCGCCGCTCATCACCGCCGCGTCGTAGTCGCGCCCCATCAGGCGGAAGATCAGCACGCACACCGCGGCGATCAGCGCCACCTGCGCCACCAGGATCACCAGCAGCGGCACCGCCAGCCCCACCAGCTCCCACAGCTTCAGCGTCATCAGCGCCATGGTGATGAACAGCGAGAGCGCCACCCCGCCCACGTCGTCGATGGTGCGCTGCGACAGGCCGATCCACCGCGTGGCCTCGTCCAGGTTGCGGATGGCGGCCGCCACCAGCATGGCGCCGATGTAGGCGGGGAGCTTGATCCCCATCCCCGTGAACCACGCGCTCACCCACGAGCCGATCCACATGGCCACCAGGATGCACACCACGTTCTTCAGCAGGACGTACGATTCCTTGTCCTCCCCCTCCGGCGCCTCGCTCTCCCGCTCCTTCTCCTCCAGCCGGTCCTCCACGACGGACGCGGCCGTCGGCGGCTCCAGGTGCGCGCCGCCCGTGCGGGCCGTCCGCAGCCGGTTGCGCTCCACCAGCCAGGTGCCGATGGGCCCGCCGATGAGCCCGCCGGAGATGATCCCCACCATCGCCGCCGCCACCGCCACCGTGGCCGCCGCGGGAACGCCCACCGCCTCGAAGTCCGGTGCGAACGCCAGCCCCGTGGCCGGCCCGCCCGTGAGCGTCACCGACCCCGCCAGCACCCCGAAGAGCGGGTGCACCCCCAGCGGGATGGCCAGCAGCATCCCCAGCGCGTTCTGCGCCACCGCGAACACCGTGGCGATGGCGAAGAAGAACAGCACCTGCGGCCCCCCGCTCCGCAGCAGCGACAGGCTGGCCCCGAAGCCGATGGTGGTGAAGAAGGCGATCATCAGCGGCGACTGCAGCGTGGTGTCGAACGTCACCAGCTCCACCCCCGCGCGGCGCGCCGCCAGGATCACCACCGCGGCCAGCAGCCCGCCGATGACCGGCGCGGGAACGTTGACGCGCGCCAGCGGCGGGATGGCGCGCCGGATGGCGTACCCCACGAAGAGCACGATGCCGGCGAACGCCAGCGTCTGGATCAGGTCCAGCTTGAGCACGGGGCGGTTCTCCGCGGGAGATGTCTGGGGATGCGATGGGAGACGGCGGGAAAGATCCGGGTGCGGCGGCGACAAGGTCATCCGCGCGAAGCCGGAGCGCAAGCGCGGCGCCTCCGCCGACCGCGCGATGCCACCCCGCCGGGCACGGATGCTGCCCCTGCGCCCCGCTTCACGACGGGCCAATCTCCAGGGAGGACGAAGATGGCGTATCGAGTGCGTTCGGTCGGCTGCCTGACGAGCATCATCGCGTCGGTGGTGCTCACCATCGTGTTGAACGTGATGCTGCGCGGGTGTTCGGGATACTGATCGAACAGAAGTGCTTCGTGCTTAGTGCTTAGTGCTTAGTGCTTAGTCCTCGGTCCTTGATCCTTGGTCCTGGACTGCATCGGGTCGATGTTCGTTCAGGACTTAGGACTCAGGACTTGCTTCGACGGGCGGCGGGGGCTGGGCGGCGATGATCGAGTCCAGGCGCACGGGCTCGCCGCGCAGGTACAGCCGGTAGGCGTCCAGCAGCACGGCCGACATGTCGTCCGGGTGCCGCACGCCCTTGGCGAGGAAGAAGTCCTGGAGCGGGCTCCCCTTCCAGAGGCCGTACTCGTTCCGCACGTACATCCCCAGCCCGAAGTGGAGGTCGATCATGTCCTCCGGCGCCTTGGCGCGGATCGTGTCGCGGTCGGCCGGGTCCAGCTCGCCGTCCAGCCGCCGGAACGCGTCGCCCACCACGCGCGGCACGCCGGGAACGCTGTCCGGCGCCTCGGCCCTCCGTCCACCCGCGTCGCCGGCCTCGGCCGCGTTCCCGTCCCGCGATCCGCACGCCGCCACCGCCAGCGCCAGCGCGGCGCACGCAAAGGCCGCGCGGCGCGGGATCCGGATCGAATCGAAGCGCATCCTCACCCTCTCTCCCGCTCGTAGCGAAGGCTGCCGGGGATCGGGCCGTCGCCGACCGCGTGGAAGCCGCCGCGCTCCAGCACGGCGCGCGATCCGGCGTTCGCCGCGTCCGTGTGCGCGATGACGCGCGCGACCGCCGGCATCGCGAGCGCGCGCTCCGCCAGCGCGGCGGCAAGCTCGGAGGCCAGCCCGCGCCCCTCCCACTCGGGGAGGATGGAGTAGCCGATCTCCACCGTCCCCTCCGCGTCCGGCGGGCCCAGGTAGCCGCCGGCGCCCACCAGCGCGTCCGGCGCGTCCCCGTCGCCGCGGAGGAGCGCGTACCAGGCGTACCACCCCACCGCCGCCGGGCCCTCGTCCCGCAGCCGCTCGCGGAAGAAGTCCTGCGCGTCGCGGTCGTACTCGCCGGGGGGCCAGCCGGGGGGCACGTCCACGCCCAGCAGCCCGCCCAGGCGCCCCGCCAGCTCCGCCTCCACGTGCTCCAGCGTGGCCGCCACCAGCGTCATGCGCGCGGTGCGGATCACCCGCGTGTCATCCACTCGTCGATCGGAGGTCGCGGGAGGGAGACGCGGGGCGCGAGGCGCGCCAGACCCAGAGCATCAGCAGCGGCTGGAGGGGGAGGCGCGCCCAGAGGAGCGCCTGCTGCAGGAAGGGCTTCGCCGCCGCGCGCGCGTCCATCGCCATCTGCAGGTTCGCGGGCCAGACGGCGAGGAGGAGGAGGACGAGGCCCACCGCCGCCGCGCGCCGCGTCCGCGCCCACAGCAGCCCCAGGCCGCCCGCGATCTCGCACGCGCCGCTCAGCAGCACCAGCCCGCGGTGCGCGGGGAGGTACGGCGGCATGATGCGCACGTACTCGTCCGTGATGACGAAGTGCAGCACGCCGGCGGCGACGAAGATGGCCGCCAGCACCCCCAGGGAGATCCGCCGCCCGCGCGTCATCCCGCCGATCCCGCGGACTCGCGGCGCGCGCGCTCCGCGTCGGCCGCGCGGCGGCGGTCGTGGCGGTGGAGCGAGAACAGCTCCCACGCCCCCAGCAGCGCCACGGCGCCGAACGGGATCAGCAGGTCCAGGATCATCACGCGCGCCTCCTCGCGGGGATCGGACGGACGACGGAGGGCGGGAGCGGCCCGCGCGCCCGCCGCCGTGTATCCGTTCCCAATCCCCGCGCCGGATGCACGCGGCGGAAGCCGAGCGCGGAATCGTCCTCGCGTCGATGACGAGAAGGTGAGATGTCGAGGGACGCGGATGGGTGGAAACGCCGGGGCCGCCCCCGCGTCGCGCGGAGGCGGCCCCCGTGTGGACTGGTCAGTCGCGCGACATGAAGAGGCGCAGCACGTACCAGAACATCAGCGCCACCGAGGCGAAAAGCGAGAGCGCCGCGCTCACGTAGCGGTCCTCCGGGTAGTGGTGCAGCACGTTGGAGGTGTCGTACAGGATGGCGCCGCCGGCCAGCGCGATCATCGCCACCGAGAAGAAGGTCCCCAGCTGGAAGCCGAAGAGCACCCCGCAGACGATCAGCACCATCGCCAGGATCCCGGCGAAGCGGAGGATGCTTCCCAGGAACGAGAAGTCCTTCCTGGTCATCAGCACCACCGCCGTGAGCCCCGAGAAGCCGAACAGCGTGGCCACGGCCGCGCTCCCGATGGCGCCCGGCGCCACCTGCTGCGCGATCACCAGCAGCGGCACGAAGATGAGCGCCTCCACCACCACGTAGCCGGCCAGCGCCACGTACTGCTTGCCCAGCGTCTCGGCGCGCGCCGCCATCCCGTTGAACACCCAGCCGGCCAGCACGAAGCCGCCCAGCACCAGCAGCCAGCTGACGCTCAGCATCGCCTGGGCGATGGGGTACGCCAGGCCGGTCTGGAAGAGCACCACCTCGATGGCCATGAAGCCCAGGATGGCCGCGAAGAGATGGACGTACGTCTTCTGGATGAACTCGGCGCGCGCGGCGGTGCTCATCGATCCGACCGCGGGATAATAGCGAGCTTCTTCCTGGATCATGTTCCCCCTGTCTTCCTTCGAACGTGGATTCGGATGGCGTGCGGCGGGATTCGGAGCGTGTCCGGCGAACGTCGCCGCCGGAGCGGAGCGGCGGGCCGGGGAGGCGCGCCTTCAGCCCGGGAAGAGTAATCAGCCCGCGCGCGCCGGGCAATCGTCCCGCCGTCCGCCGCCCGCACAGGATGGTGCACCCATCCGGGCCGGCTGCACACATCTGTTTCCGAGAAAGGAGAATCGGCGATCGGTGGGCGGATGAAAGTCGTTCTCCCGGTTGACCTTTTCCGATTCGACTCCGGGCGGCCGGGATGGCACCGCACGTGCTTTGGGGAGGCGCACTCCAGGCGCGCACGCTCCGGACAACCGGGCCCCGTCCGCGGATCGAAGGATCCCGGCCGCGGCCCGCGTCTGGCCGCGCGCCCGATCCACGAACCCACTGGATGGACGCAGACCCCCCATGCCGCTCACCCGCAAGCACTTCGCCGCCCCCCTGCTCGCCGCCGTCCTCGCGCTGGCCGGGTGCGACAGCATCCTCCCCACCGATCCCGGCGCGCGCCGCGAGCTGATCGTCCCCGCGCACAACCCCATCATCTTCGTGCACGGGTGGAACAGCAGCGGCACCATCTGGAGCACCATGGTCAGCCGCTTCAAGGCCGACGGCTGGACGGACGCCGAGCTGCACGCCTGGAAGTACGACTTCAACGTCTCCAACGCCACCATCGCGTCGCGGCTCTCGGCCAAGGTGGACTCGGTGCTGGCGGCCACCGGCGCCTCGAAGGTGGACATCGTCACGCACTCCATGGGCGGGCTGTCGTCGCGCTACTACGCCAGGAACCTGGGCGGCACGGCCAAGATCGACGCGTGGGTCTCGCTGGGCGGCCCCAACCACGGGACGCAGTTCGCGTACGGCTGCTTCTCCGCCAGCTGCGTGGAGATGCGCCCCGGCTCCACCTCCCTCAAGAGCCTGAACGCCAGCGACGAGACGCCGGGGCTGCCGCGCTACGCCACCTGGTGGTCGCCCTGCGACGAGGTGATCAACCCCGACAGCAGCGTCCCCCTGGTGGGCGCCACCAACACGCAGACCGCCTGCATCGGCCACAGCGCCTTCTACGGCGACGCCACCGTCTACGCCCAGGTCCGCGCCTTCGTGCATCCATAGTCCCCATCCGGCGTTCCGCCGATCACGAAGCGGGTGCCGCCCTCCTCCGGCGGCACCCGCTTTGTCGTATCGATCGCGATCGTGATCGCCTGATCTCACCCGCTCCGCAGGCTCTCGCGCACGGCCGCCGCCAGCTCCTCGCGGCGATCCGCATCGTCGCCGATCAGCAGGACGAGGTGGTGGCTCGGGGCGCCGCCGGGGAGGACCGCTGCGTGGACGAAGAACGCGGCGACTTCGGAGGCGCTCTCGCCATCGTGCCACGTGGTCATCATCCCGAGGTCATCCGGTTCGGCGCTCTCCGGCTCCGGGCCGATCAGCGCCTCGTCGACGGCGTCGTGCCACGCCTCGCACTCCGCGCCTCCGCAGACGGTGTAGGCGCGGCCGCTGTCGACCAGCTTCCGCGCGAGCCGCGCCCGCTCGCCGTCGGACGCGTGGCCGCGCGCGTCCCACAGCAGGCAGGTGCAGGCACCCGCGTACGGGGGCGCGAAGCCGTCCGCGTGGGGGATGATGATCCTCTCGTAGCGCTCGCGGCCGCGCTCGGCGATCAGCTCCACCGGTCGAGAGATCGGAGGATGTGAATCGGGTCAGGCGGCGCGGCAGACGCAGACCTGGTGGCGGCTGTTGCTGGCGAAGGGCGATCCGTCGAAGTCGCCGTGGCGCGACTCCAGGCGGAACCCGCCGGCGGCGACCAGGAGCGGAAGCTCGCGCGGGAAGATGCTGCGCAGGTGGAGCGGCGCGGCCAGGAAGTCGGGCGCGCCCGGGGCGGAGAAGTACCAGGTGGCGCGGTTGACCTGCGCGGCCGCGTCGTAGTCGCCGACCTGCTCGATGACGACCTCGCCGCGCTCGGGATCGTGGACGCGCATCACCTCGAAGCGCTTCCCCGCCGGGACCGCCAGGAGGCGCACGCTGGGGTTGAAGACGTCGAACACGAAGGCGCCGCCCGGCCGCAGGTGGCGCCGCACCGCCGCGAAGCACGCCAGCAGGTCGTCGGTCTCGTGCAGGTGAAGCAGCGAGTTGCGCGCGACGTAGACCAGGCCGAACCGCTCGCCCAGGTCGAAGTCTCGCATGTCGCCCTGGACGAGATCGACCTGGGCGGACGCGGCGCGGGCACGATCACGCGCCGCCTCCAGCATCTCCGCGGAGAGATCGAGCCCCGCCGCGCGGATGCCGGATCGGGCGATGGGGACGATCAGCTGGCCGGTGCCGCAGGCCAGCTCCAGCACGGGGCCGCCCTCCCGCCGCGCCCGCTCCGCGTAGAAGGGAGCGTAGGCGCCCGGCGGAAAAAGCAGGTCGTAGAGGCGCGGATGGGAGTAGATGGACGTGGGCACGAAAGATCGGTGGTGAAGGGGTTGATATCTCCGGCGGATGCGTTACATTGAGAGCGTTGAAACCGCTGCGCGACAGCGGTTTAGGGCCGCCGGCGCTTTCGGGATGCGACCGCGCGGACCACTCGGGGCTTCCGCCCCGGTGTTCACGCCCTATGTTGAACCCGAAAAAAGGAGGTGATCTCTTGTCCAATTCGACGACTGCTCGCATTCTGGCACGGGCAAGCGATCGCCGCATCGGCTGAGCCGATCGGAAGGCGATTCTCCGCGTCTGCGGGTGCCTTTGCGGCATCGCGCCAGGGAGCGGCAGAACCTGAGCACCACCGGTGGATCTAGCCGGTGGTGCTCACTTTTTTGTGCCCGGAATTCGGGGAACTGAAGGTTGCAGGGGACAGGTTACAGGGGACAGCCGGCGGTCAGCGGCGGGTCGCGGGGCGCACCCACCGCGACGAGCCGGCGACGCTGTCGATGCGGCTCTCGAAGCGGCGAAGCCGCACCAGCCGCTCGTTTTGCCCGTGGCAGCCATGGTAGTCGTCGACCGTCTTGGTGCCGTCGGAGCCCTGGATGGTCACCCTGGCGCCGGGGAGGTCGGTGGCCATGGGGCCGCAGAGCTCGTCGTCGTCGCGGATCACGTCGGGGAACGACCGGAAGCCGATCCGCTCCGCCTCGCGCGCCAGCGAGTCGAACCCGGCCGCGGCGATGCGGTCGGTGGCGACGGTGGAGTCGCCGGGGTTGAGCGACTGGAAGCGGACCGCGCCGTCGCGCGCGATCGACAGCCGGTACGCGGGGCAGCTGCCGAAGCAGCGCGTGCGCTCCAGCGTGATGCTCTCCACCCCCGTCGAGGCGGGGGAGGGCGCGGGCGCCGGCATGGGGTCGCAGGCCGCCAGCGCGGCAACCATCAGGATCGCGTGGATCGATCTCATCCCGTCTTCTCCGAATCCTGGAACCTTGTTGAATCGGCCGATCGCTCCGCCGAACCCCGCTCAGCGCCGGGCCGGCCGCACCCAGCGGGCGGAGCCGGCCACGCTGTCGATGCGGTCCTCGAACCGGCGGAGCGCCGCCAGCCGCTCGCTGGTTCCGTGGCAGCCGTGCTGGTCGGTGACGCTCTTCGTCCCCGTGGATGCGTGGATCGTCACCGTGGCGGAGGGGTGATCGGTCGCCAGCGACCCGCAGAGCTCCCGGTCGGCCTCGATCTCGTCGGGGAGCGACCGGAAGCCGATCCGCTCCGCCTCCCGCGCCAGCGCGTCGAACGCCGTGGGGTCGATCCGGTCGGTGGCGGCGGTCGAGTCGCCGGGGTTGAGGGACTGGAAGCGGACGGCGCCGTCGCGCGCGATCGACAGCCGGTACGCGGGGCAGCTCCCGTAGCAGAGCGTCCGCTCCAGCGTGACGCTCTCCGCTCCCGCCGTCGCCGGCCGGGGCGCCGGCGCGGGGTCGCAGGCCGCCAGCGCGGCAACCATCAGGATCGCGCGGATCGATCTCATTCCGTCTCCGAAAGTTCTTTGAACCGGCCGATCGTTCAGCCGGAGCCGGTTTTCCGGCGGGTGGAGGCGAGGCCCATCCGCAGCTGCACCTCGCCCGGCACGCCCATCTCGCGCATGACCGCCGCGTTGTCGCGCATCCCCGAGACCTCGCGCTGGACAACATAGTACCACAGCGCCTCCCCCGCCTCCGCCAGCAGCGCCTCGCGCCGCTCCGCGTCCTTCTCCGGGAGGGCGGCGCTGTCCTCGCGCTCCGCGTCGAACGCCCCCAGCGCGTCCAGCGCCTGCCGCAGCCGGTTCCCCAGCCGCATCAGGTTCCACGCCTTCTCCTGCAGGAGCTCGTACTCGAGCGCGTCCATCCCGCCCGGCTCCGTCGACCAGACTCGCGGTTTCCTCGTTGACATCCCCTCCATGGCCCTTCAGAAGATGAATCGCCGCCCGGAAAGATGCCTCTTCCCGGGCGGAAGGTGAAGCCCCCAGGACGCCGGTGATCGGCAGAAGGCGAGCCGGCCGGGAACCAGCGCCGGGGGATGGGGCGCGATGGATCTGCGTGGCAGCGGGCACCGATAGTGCAGTGGTGTACTTTCGTTCCCGGGGGCGCCCGACGGGTGCTCCGCTTCGGTCAGATCGGCGGAGGGATGACGATGGATACGGACAGGCTGAACGCGTCGCACAGCGGCACGTTCATGATCGGCGGCGACCTGCCGGTGAACCGGCTGGGCTTCACGTCCATCACCTCCTGCTAATAAGCGAAGTTCGTGCTGGGCCGCCGTCGCGGCGGCGGCGACCGCGCGCGCAAGGTGGCCAGCGTAGACACTCACGGATCTCCAGAACGCCGCGGTGTCCGGCGCGGACTGCCAGGCATCGTCCGCGAGCGCGCCTGCCTCGGCACGGACCCGCGCGAGCGCTGTCTGGAGGCAGACCCGTTCCGCTGAGGGGATCGAGGCGAGTCGAGTGCATTGCGGCAAGGCAAGCACCGGATTGCGCTGCTCCCGGATCGATCGACGAACGGCGATGGAGGATGCCGCGGATGTGGATCGTGCGTCGGGTCATTCGAGTTCAGGTGAGTGGAAGGACGATTGCACCGGGTGTAAGCCGTAAATCGTTCTTCCCGGCCCGGTGTGTAGGGACCTGTCGCCGTGTACCAGAAGGGATGTGGAGCCATGGTGACTTGGCGCGCGGTTCCGGAGGAGTCAGCCGAGCAGCTGGCTCAGCTCCGCGGCGGATCTCGCGACGATCACGCCGGCTGCCTCCTCCGGCGGTCGCTCGACCAGCTCGTACCACTTGGGGTGCCCGCGCGCGTCCAGCGGCGCCCGAACGACGGCCTGCAGAGACGCGACGAGCTTCTGTCCGTGCATTCCGAACGGGGCGCCGGTCGTCCAGGAGTCGAACGCTCGGGCCCCGCGGATCATGAGGAATTCGCCCGGACCGTCGCACTGCTGGATCATGCACAGGTCCGTGTCGGCCAGGACGAACGCGGTCCCGACGGTCCAATTGTTCCGGTCGACCATCCGGGCGAGCTCCTCCACCGTGCGGCAGAGTGAGAGCGAGGCTTCGGTGAACGGAGGGTCGTAGCCGGCGCGGATCCAAGGGTTCTCGCGGGCGATCCGCAGCCACGCATCGAGGAAGGGGAGGAGCTTCAGCCGCTCCCCGCGGTACCCCGGCACCTTCTTGTTCCTGTAGATGGCGTCGGCAATGTGTTGCACGCCGTCGTAGCCGCCGACGTGGCGCAAGTGGAAGCGATAGCCGGACTCGAGGAAGCGGCCTTCGAGGGTCAGCCTATACCTCCTGCCGTCGTCGGACCGCCACGTCTCGCAGAACTTCGTCTCGTCGCGCGGGTCGAGCGTCTCGGAGGATAGGCGGCGTATCGTCTCACCAACGGTGCCTTCCAGCTCTTCGATCATTCGGGATTCTCCTCGGCAGGTTCGGGCACGGCCGTGCCGGGACCACGTGGCGAGTTGCACGTGGCCCGCCCGGTCGGCGGTGGGAATCGATTCGTCAGGTCGCGAAGGTGAGCCACACCTCGGCGTCAGAGCCGGCGGGAAGCTTCGGGATGACGATCCAGAGGGTGGGGAGGGCGTCGCCGCGGAATGCGCGCAGCTCGGGGAAGGCGGCGCGCGCAAGGCTCAGCGCTTCGCGCCGGCACCATCGCCATGCTGATTCTCACCCGGTGGGGACCAGCTCACCGTCGGAAGCAGGACCGAGTGGTGGCAACGACATCGGTGATCCGACTCTCTCGGATCTCTGGGAGGTTGAGGAAAGGCCATCCGAGAAGAAAGTGGGGCCAGGGGAATTCCCCGGCCCCGCTTTATCGATCTGGGACGGAAGCGCTGCTGTTCTCCTCTGTCTTTGTATCAGGACCGTGGTTCCAGTTCAGGCAAGCGACGGAAAGCGCGGGGGCGCCGTCTTGGAGACGATGTCATAGACCGCGTCGAAGATCGTCTCCACGTCGGGCTTGGACCAGCAGTCGCCGTCCCGCCCGCAGGCTGCGGAGAACCTCCCCGCCGGACGCGACGCGGAGGAGGGGGCTCCCGCATACCCGCCTTCCACTCCTGGCACATGCTTCGTGCGAAGTCGTTGCGGCCCTGTCCTCCGGGTACGCTCCGCCTCGGGCCATCGGCATCTCCTCGCGTCGTGCCGATCGCGCGCGGGATTTCTTCGGCGCTCATTTGCGTGAGGTTGGACGGCGATGCGTAACCCGAGAAAGTGGGCTCCGGCCTCTGCCAACCGGGCTGGGCAGGCATTTTCCGTCATCTGTTGACATTGGGGTTGAGTTCGCATAAGTTGTTGAACATCAATAAGATGTCGTGTGGGTGACGCGAAAATGTCGCCCCTCGTTGAGACCGCAGTCTCCCTCTCGCAGACCGGGTATTCCAACCCGGCACTCCGCGGCGGATCTCCCGTCTTCTCGTGCCGCGGCCGGCGCACCCCCCGTGCACCGGACACTCCTCCCGAAACGCAACATACAGGCGTCAGTCCGGCGATCGGCCATGTGCCACGCTGCCTGCGCCGAAGACACACACCGGTGGCAGTCCGGCGACCCGCGCGTGCGGCCCACGCCCCGAGCTCCCCCGTGTCCCAAGACGCACCCGGCGGCCTTTCAGCCGCCGGGGTGAGCGTGTCTTCGTGCCCGATCATTTCGTGGAAATTTCTTTCCCGGTGCATCCTCGAAAGGGCGCACACGCACCGGGATCGTGCCAGTGCGCCCGTACACCCGATCAGGAAGCGAAGACCAATGGACGCGGAAAACCGGAAGCTGCGGATCAAGGAGATACTGGTGGAGCGCCTGAACCTGGCGATGGAGCCGACGGAGATCGGCGACGACACGCCGCTGTTCACCGCGCCGGACGAGGGCGGGCTGGGGCTGGACTCGGTGGACGCGCTGGAGCTGGCCGTGGCGATGAACGGCGAGTTCGACGTGGAGATCGGCGACGAGGACATGGGGATCTTCGAGTCCGTGGCGAAGATGTCCGCCTTCGTCGAGGTACACCTGGTCGCGGCGGTCTGAGGACCGGGTGATCCCGCGGCGGCCGGGACCCATTCCGGGTCCCCGCCGCCACGGGGCCCCCTCGCCGCCATCCACCATGATCATCGGCATGGGAGCGGACTTCGTCCGCGTAGACCGCATCGCGCGCTTCGTGGCGCGCGCCGGCGAGTATGGGCTCGACCTCGTCTACACCCCCTACGAGCGCACGCGGGTGGCGGGGGGCGAGTTCGCGGCGGGGCGCTTCGCGGTCAAGGAAGCGCTGCTCAAGGCGGCCGGGCTGGGCTTTTCGCGCGGGGTGAAGCGACTGGCCGAGATCGAAACCGTCCCTGGCGGCTCCGGCGCCCCGGAGGTGCGCACCCACGGCACGGTGCGCCGGCGGCTGGACGAGCTGGGCGTCACGCGAATCCACGTCACCATCACGCACGAACGGGAGCACGCGCTCGCCTTCGTGCTCCTCACCGGCTGAAGGCAGTGCCCGGCCCCCGGGCGCTTTCACGTCCGCCGGGCATTACCATTGAGCCTTTTTGTAAGGAAGTGATCTTCCATGCTCTTCAAGTACGCGCTGCGCGGCATCGGCCGCCGCAAGAAGGAATCGGCGCTCCTGGCGCTGGTGGTCCTGGTGTCGGCGTACGTCATCCTGGGCCAGGCGGCGCAGCGGCGCGGCGTCGAGATGCGCGCCCGGCGGGTGCTGGTGGAGTCGCTTTCGGGTGAGTTCCTCCTGTACCGCAGCGCCCGCGGCGGCATCGACGTGCTGGACGCGCAGATGGACGAGATGGAGACCTTCAGGGCCGACCCCGCCCGGGTGGCTGCGGCCGCCGCGGCGGTCCCCGGGGCCACCATCGAGCCCCGGCTGCGCTTCGGCGCGCTGGTCTCGTCGGGGCAGGAAAGCTCGGGGATGCACCTGCAGGCCGTCTCGGCGGGCCAGCTGCGGCGCCTGGCGTCGGCGCTGGAGTTCCGCGACGGCGGCCTGGACGAGAAGGCGCCCGACGGGCTGCTGCTGAGCGAGGCCATGGCGAAGCAGCTGGACGCGTCGGTGGGCGACCAGCTGGTGGTGCTGGCCACCAATCGCGACGGCTACATGCAGGACGACCTGCTGCGGGTGACGGGGATCTTTCGCGGCAAGGGGATCGCCTCGTTCCTGGTTCCCGTGGGCTTCGTCCCCTACGCCCGCGGCGCGGCCATGCTGAACCTGGCGCCGGGCGAGACGGCGGAGCTGGTGGTCTCGCTGCCGGCGCGGATGGACGGCGGCCGCGAGGCGGCGGCCCGGCGCGCGGCCGACGCCATCGCCCCCTCGCTGCGGGTGGCGGAGTGGAACCGGACGGCCCCCCTGTTCGCCGCCATCCTCTCCGTGTGGCGGGGCTCGGGCGCGATCACCCAGGCGGTCTTCTGCACCCTCTCCTTTCTCCTCCTGCTGAACGTGGTGCTGATGAAGGTGCACCACCGCCGCAGGGAGGTGGGGACGCTGCTGGCGCTGGGATACGGACGCGGGTGGGTGACGGGGCTGGTGGCGCTGGAGTACCTGCTGGTGACCTGGATCGGCTTCGCCCTGGCGGCGTGGATGGTGTTCGGGCTGGCGATGGCCTTCGGGCGCAGCGGCATCCCCATCGGCTCCGAGGCCATGCAGGCGGCGTACATGGGGACCAGGATCTATCCCCGCCTGCTGCTGACGGACGTGGTGCAGGTGCTGGGGATGTTCTCGGCGGTGGCGATGCTGGCGGCCGTCCTCCCGGTGCTGCGCTTCCGCAACGTGGAGCCCGCGCGCCTGCTGCGGACGGCCACGTGAGCACGCGCACGGACGCGGTGGTCGTGGGCTCGGGGCTGGGCGGCCTGACGGCGGCGGCGCTGCTGGCCCGCGCGGGACGGCGGGTGCGGGTGTTCGAGCGGCACACGGTGGCCGGCGGCTACGCGCAGAGCTTTCAGCGCGACCGCGGACGGGTGGTGTTCGACGTGTCGCTGCACGGGCTGGGCGGGTTGGCGGGAGACGGGCTGGTGCGAAAGAACCTGGAGCGGTGCGGCGCGTGGGAGCGCCTGAAGCCGATCGCCGCGCCCAGCCAGTACCGCACCGTCTTCCCGGGGCACGACGTGCGGGTGCCGCAGCTGGACGTGCCTGGCTACCTGGACGCGCTGGCGGCGCACTTTCCCGCCGAGCGCGACGGACTGGCCCGGCTGGCCCGGGAGATCGCCGACACGCACGACGAGTACGAGCGGCTGCAGGCCTTGGCCTTCAAGGACCTGTTCCGCAACCCGCGGGCGTACCCCCGGGTGGTTCGCTACTCCCGGTGCACCCAGCAGGCGCTGCTGGACGCGTTCCTGGTGGACCCGAAGCTCAAGTCGCTGTTCGCGGCGCAGTGGAGCTACCATGGCGCGCCGCCCTCGAAGGTGCCGGCCATCGCCTTCGTGGTGACCTGGGTGGAGTACATGCACGGCGGGGCCTTCTACCTGGAGGGCGGGGGGCGCTCGCTGGCCGACGCCCTGGTCGGAGTCATCCACGACCACGGCGGCCAGGTGCACCTGCGGTCGCCGGTGGAGCGGATCCTGGTGGAGGACGGGCGGGCGGTGGGCGTGGAGCTGAAGGGCGGGGAGCGGGTGGCCGCGGAGCTGGTGATCGCCAACGCGGCGCCGGCGCAGGTGGTGAACGAGCTGGCGGGCCCGGAGCACTTTCCCGCGGAGTACCGCGCGAAGCTGCAGGGGCTCAAGCCCTCGCTCTCGACCTTCGTGACCTTCCTGGCGCTGGACGTGGACGCCCGTGAGCTGGGGCTGGACGACTACAACGTCATCCTCACCCCGTCGTACGACCTGGACGAGGTCTACGCCCGCTCGTCGGCCGGCGACGTGGACGGCGCGGAGCTGACGGTGGTGGCCCACGGCAACCTGGGCTCCGCGGCCACGGGACGGGAGGGCGGCCAGCTGGCCCTCTTCGCCCTCTCCGGATGGGAGCGCTGGGCGGCGATGGGCAGGGCGGAGTACCGCGCGGCCAAGGAGGCGGCCATGGAGGGGATGATCACCCGCCTGGAGCGGCTGATGCCGGGGGTGCGGCGCCACATCGTGGTCCGCGACGCCTCCACGCCGCTCACCAACGCGCGCTACACCGGCAACCCCGCCGGCTCGATCTACGGATTCGAAAAAGACCTGGCGCAGTCCGCCAGGGTGCGCGGAATGTCGCGCACCCCGGTCAAGGGCCTCTTCCTCTCCTCCGCCTGGACCTTTCCCGGCGGCGGGTACTCCGGGGCCATCTGGGCGGGCTGCTTCTGCGTCCAGGAAAACGACCTGGCGGCATGAACCCTCAACGACGTGCCTCGATGATCTTCTCGCTTCCGCCCATTCCGCGCATGGCGCTCCAGAACCTGGGGCGGCACCGCGTCCGCAGCCTTCTCGTGGGGGCCGGCGTGGCCCTCTCCGCGGGGCTCCTGTTCCTGGTGCTCTCCGTGGGCGAGGGAATCCGCAACCAGCTGGTGCAGAGCGTGGTGGACGCCGAGTCCGGCGCGGTGGGCGTGCGCTTCGGCGGCGACTTCCTGCGTTCGGACGACGCCGCCCAGAAGGCCGGGCTTGACCGCATCACCGCCCACTTCGAGGCCGATCCCGCCGTGACGGGCATCCGCCGGCGGGTGAGCACGCGCGCCGTGCTGGTGGCCAACGACCGCACCGCCGACGTGCAGCTCAAGGGGATCGAGCCCGCGGCCGAGCGGGCGGTGCGCGGCGGGATGGAGATGCGCGCCGGCGCCTTCCTGGCCCCGGACGCCACCGCCGACGTGGTGGTGAGCGAGGCCACGGCAAAGCGCCTGGGGGTGAAGCCGGGCGACGCCTGCGTGCTGATGGGGCAGACCCGCCACGGGTCGGTGAACGCGCTGGACTGCCGGGTGGCGGGCGTGTTCCGCGGCGCCTCGCGCTTCACCTCGGGGGCGGCGTACGCGCCGTACGGGCTGGCCGCGTCGCTCCACGACACGCCCACCCCGACCGAGCTGCTGGTGGACCTGCAGTCGCTGGAGCAGGCCCCGGCCGTGTACGGCCGCGCCGCGGCGGCGCTGCGGCTGCCGGAGGGCGGACCCGTGCGGCTGGGTACGTACCGCACCCGCACGGGGATGGCGTCGTCCATCGCCAGCGTGAACTCGGTCTCCATGACGGTGATCGTGCTCTGCCTGCTGCTGATCGCGGCGGTGGGGATCTCCACGGCGGTGGTCAACAACGTCAACGAGCGCACCCCGGAGCTGGGGACGCTGCTGGCGCTGGGCTTCTCCCGCCGGCAGGTGGGCGGGCTGATCGTGCTGGAGACGGCGCTGCTGGCGCTGGCGGCCACCGCGGCGGGGCTGGCCCTGTTCGGCGGGGCGGCGCTGCTGCTGGGGCGCTCGGGGGTGGACGTGGGCGAGGCGGCCTCGCTGGCCTTCGGGATGCGCGTGCTGCGCCCCGAGCCTACCCTGGCGGCGCTGGGGACGGCGTTCTGCCTGGGGCTGGCGCTGCCCATCCTCTTCTCGCTGCTCCCGGCGCGCCGCGGCGCCCGGATGAACCCGATCGACGCGCTGCGCACCGCGGTCTGAACCGTCGCGAGCACCCGGTCTCCAGGCTGGACACCGGACACTCTAATAAAGGACAACGATGCCGATCCTGACCCCCCTGATCATGGCGCTCGCCGCCGCGCTGGTCCCGGGCCCCGCCCCCGCGGCGGCGCCGCCGCCGACCGCCGAGGAGATCGTGGAGTTCGTGGACAACCGCGTGTTCTCGCAGACCATGAGCTATCGCATCAGCATGACCAGCTACCGCGGCGGCCAGGCGCACCGCCAGTACGGAATGCAGGTGTACAAGCGCGGCCCCATGCTTCGCATCGACTTTCAGGACCCGGCGGTGGAGCGCGGGCGGCGGGTGCTGAACGACGGGCGCGACCTGTGGATGTTCCTGGCGCGCACCAGCCGCACCATCCGCCTGGCCAACCGCCAGAGCTTCATGGGCACCGACGCCAGCAACCAGGACCTGCTGCGCATCTCGCTGGCGCGCGACTACCAGATCGACGGCGCGGCGCAGCCCCGCACGGTGGACGGCCAGGCGCTCACGCTGGTGCGGCTGCGGGCCCGCGACCCGGCCACCTCGTACGACCGCATCGACCTGTACGTGGATCCCGCCAGCAAGGTGCCGCGGATGCAGGAGTTCCTCACCGTCTCCGGCCGAGCCGTCAAGCGGGTGCGCTACGACCGGGTGGGCGACGTGGGCGGCGCGCCGTTCCCGGCGCGGGTGACCATCGAGAACCTGCTGGTGCGCGGCGGTCAGACGGTGCTGGAGTACGACCGCGTGGACCGCGCGCCCGACCTGACGGCCGCGTTCTTCACCCTGGCCGCCCTGCGCCGGTAGGCACCCGGCGGCCGTGGGCGGGGTCCCGGCCGGACCGAGCCGAAGCTCCAGCCGGTGCCGTCGGTGACGGGCGGGCATCCCCTTCCCCGGCACTGCCCTGGACGGCCGCTCGGGCGATCTCCGCTTCGCGACGGAGGCGCCATCGCAAAGATCACAAAAAGCCATCACGTGAATGCCACGAGGTGGGTCGGCAGCCGGACTCGCTCCTGATGCCGGACGGACGCGCGAAGACCGGCGCGCCAGCCCTTTTCACCGAGAGTGCAAATGATCAGCACCGCCCACGGAAACGCTCGCCGCCGCCAGGAAAAGGTCGTCATCACGGGGCTGGGCGTCCACTGCTCCATTGCCCGCGAGGTGGACGGCTTCGCCGACGCGCTCCGGGCGGGCCGGCAGGGGTTCCACGAGATCGACGAATTCGACATGGCGGGGTGCCGCAACCGCCTGGCCGGGATGGTCAAGGAGCTGGAGGAGGTGCCCACCCGCACGGGAATGCGCTCCAACATCCTGCTCAAGCACGCGGTGACGCAGGCGCTGGCCGACGCGGCGCTCGCGGACGCCGTCCCCGACCGATCGCGGGTGGGGGTCTCGGTGGGGACCAGCGTGGGGGGGGTGGGCGGCTACGTGGACTGGGTGGCCGGCAGCGAGAGCCCCGACCTCGACGCGGTCTTCCACACCCCGCTGAACCCCTACAACCGGCTGCGCGGCCAGGAGTGCGTCTCCAACGTGCCGCACACGCTGCTTCCCTACGAGGTGGCCCGCGAGCACGGCTTCAGCGCGGGGACGAGCTGCTGCGTGACGGCGTGCAGCGCCGGCGCCAACTCGCTGGCCATCGCCGCCGACTTCATCCGCAACGGGCGGGCGGACGCCATGGTGGCCGGGGCGCTCGACACCTTCACGCCCCTCACCTACATGGGCTTCCACGCCCTGATGGCGATGACCAAGGCGCTCCCCTCGCCCTTCGACGCCAACCGCAGCGGGCTGCTGGTGGGCGAGGGCGCCGGGATCATGATCCTGGAGAGCGAGAGCGCGGCGCTGCGGCGCGGGGCCAAGATCTACGCTGAGCTGGCGGGATACGGGCTCGCCAACGACGCCTTTCACGTCACCCAGCCGCACCCCGGCGGTCGCGGGGCCATCCAGGCCATGAGGGCGGCGCTCCGCGACGCGGGGATGGGGGCGGACGAGGTGGAGTACGTGAACATGCACGGCACGGGGACCAAGTACAACGACCTGATGGAGCTCAAGGCCATGCGCGAGGTGTTCGGCGACCGTGCGGGGCGCATCCCCATCTCGTCCATCAAGAGCGCCATCGGCCACACCCTGGGCGCGGCCGGCTCGATCGAGGGAATCGCCTCGGTGCTGGCGCTGCACCACGAGTTCCTTCCGGCCAACCTGAACTTCACCACCCCCATGGAGGGGTTCGAGTACGACTTGGTGACGGAGCCGCGCCCCGCGCCGGGGCTGCGGACGGCCATGAGCAACTCGTTCGCCTTCGGGGGCAACTGCGCCTCGCTGATCTTTCGCCGCTACGAAGGCTGAAGCCATGACCACTCCCCTGCTCGCCCCCATGATCCCCGCCGCCGCCCCGGCCGCGGCGCTCCCCGCCCGGGTCCCCGGCCACGGCCGGGTCCACGACGCCGCCCGCCGCTGCGCGCAGCGCACCCGCCTGCTCCTGAGCCGGCTGCAGAAGCTGCGGTCGGAGCTGCGCACCGCCGCGGACGCCCGCGACCTGGGCCGGATGAACGCCCGCCGCGTGCTGGTGCTGGCGCCGCACCCCGACGACGAGGTGATCGGCTGCGGGGCCCTCATCCAGCGGTTCGTGGCGGCCGGCGCCCAGGTGATGGTGGTGTTCATCACCCAGGAGGGCGCGCGCTCCATCGTGCGCCACGCAGACGCGCCGCAACGGCGCCGGGTGGTGGAGAGCCGCGAGGCGCTGGCCGACCTGGGGGTGGTTCGCCTGGCGTACCTGGAGCTGGAGGAGCGCTCGCTTTCCCGCGACGCCGACGCCTTCGCCACGCTGCGCGGCCGGCTGGTGGAGCTGATCGGCGCCATGGGGCCCGGCCTGGTGCTCACCCCCGGCGACGGGGAGATGCACCCCGACCACCGCGCCGTCTGCAGGGCCACGCTGGAGGCCATGGACGCCCTGTGGGCCGCGGACGAGATCGACCTGGACACGCAGGTGGCGCTGTACGAGGTGTGGGGCGGCGGGGAGGCCGACGCCTACGTCCGCGTGGCCCCGGCGGAGATGGAGACCAAGCGCCGGGCCATGGGGCGCTACGCCAGCCAGACGGAGACGGCGGACTACCTGGCCATCATGGAGCTGCTGCACGAGACGCGCGGGCGCACCCTGGCCGGAGGGTTCACCCCCGCCGAAGGGTACCGCCTGCTGCGCGGGGCCGAAGAGGCCCGCGCGCGGCTGAGCCACCTCACGGCCGGGGCGGGCGCGCAATGCGGCTGAGCATCGTCACCACCACGCGCACCAAGGTGGCTCACCTGCGGGCGGCGCTGCGCAACCTGGCGGCCCGCGCCGGCGAGCGCGCCGACATGGAGCTGGTGGTCGTCAACGACGGGTCCGAGGACGGCACCGAGGCGTTCCTGGACGCCTTCGCCGCGGAGTTCCCCTGCATCCGCGTGCGCACCGACCGGGTGGGGCTGGCCTCGGCCCGCAACGCCGGCGTCCGCGCTTCGACGGGGACGCACCTGCTCTTCATGGACGACGACATCGTCCTGGGCGAGGGCTACCTGGAGACGCTCCTGGCCTCCATCGCCGAGCGCCCCGACGTGGTGCAGGTGGGGAGCCTGGACAACGTCCACATCGACAACGTCGCCCCCCTGCTCGACGAGGCGGGGCAGCCCTGGTTCGCCGGATTCCCGGCGCTGGACGCGCTGGTGGCGCACAACTCCATGTTCACCGCCGCGCGGCACCTGTTCGCGGGAACCCGCGTGGACGGCGGGGCCGGCGTGGTGACCGCCGCGTGGTGGGCGGTGAGCACCGGCGGCAACCTGTGCGTCCCTCGCGACGCGTGGGAGCGGACCGGGGGCTTCGACGAGCATTTCAAGAGCTGGGGGCCCGAGGACGCGGAGTTCTGCTTTCGCCTCTTTCGCCTGGGCTACACGGCGCACTTCAACCCCGGGTGCCGGCTGTACCACCTGGACCATCGGCGCGACACGGTGGCCACCAAGCTCAGCCTGATGCACAACGCCGGCTACATGCTCAAGAAGCACGGCAAGCCTCCCGAGCTGTACGCCTACCTGGAGCTCATCGGCGGGATCATCTCCATGCAGGAGTTCAACAACCGCTGCGCGCGGCAGAACGGGCTCCCCGAGATGGAGGTGGAAGAGTGCTTCCTGACCCTCAAGTACGTCACCCGCAAGGACCAGCTGATCGCATGGAAGCGCGCGTGAGCCCCTCCGACCGCTTTCGCCGCGGCTACGTGCCGGGCTTCGACTGCCGCCTGTCGACGCTGCGCAACACGCTGGCGTATCACGGGCACCCGTTCAGCAACGGGATGGTGCTGGGGCTCTCGGGCGCGCTCTGCTTCAGCTACGCCGACAGTGCCCGCAACCGGCTCCCGTTCCACACGGTGGCGGGGGTGTCGGACCAGACGCTGGAGGGGACGGCCGCCGCGCTGAACCTGTACATGCACCGTGGCCGCCACGACCCCGCCCACGCGGGCCCCGCCCTCTTTCGCGAGTACCTGGCCGACGGCGTTCCCGTGAACGCGGCCGTCTACCGCCCCACCCTCAAGCGGGCACAGTTCCGCGGCAGGCCCGTGCGCGTGAGCGACGCCACGGCGGTGGGCTTCCACTACGTCACGCTGACGGAATACCACGCGGATTCGGGCGAGTACACGGTGTTCGAGACCGACGCCCCGGTGCCGTTCCGCGTCGCCGAGGACGAGCTGATGGCCGCGTGGTTCCACGACCGCGACCACCACCGCCCGCTGCGCGACCCCTTTCAGCCCTGCGACGGGCACTGGTACGCCATGCACGCGCCCCGGACGGTGGAGACGCTCCTTCCCGCCTCCATCCGCCACGCGGCCGCGAAGGTGGTCCACGGCTTCTTCGCGCCGCCGGTGGAGCGGATGGGGCTGCCGGCGCTGCAGAGGCTGGCCGCCGACGCGGCGGAGTGGCACACCGACGCCTGGGACGAGGCCGCGCTGGCCCAGAGCATCGTCTTCATGAAGATCCTGGAGCACTGGCTCACCGGCGGCGGCTTCGGGCGCAGGCTGTACGGCCGCTTCCTCAGCGAGTCGGCCGCGCGGGCGGAGGCGCCGGCGCTCAGGGACGTCGCGCGTCGCTTCGCCGGCACCGCGGCGGCGTGGACGGCGCTGGTCGCCGAGCTGAACGCGGCGGTGACGTGCGACTGGACCCACCGGGTGTTCACCGCCGACCGGGCGAAGCTCCGCCATGCCGCCCGCGCCCTCCCGGCGCTGGTGGCGATGGAAACCGCGCAGATGGAAGAGCTGGGATCATGGGCGAGCTGAGCCGCGACCCGCGCTACGTGGCGCCGGGCTCCGTATCGGTGGGCGACAACGAGCTCCTGGTCACCCCGCGCTTCGCGGACGTGGACATGATGCGCGTGGTGCACCACAGCCGGTACTGGACCTGGCTGGAGGACGCCCGCTTCCACTTCCTTCGCGCCGTGCTGGACGTGACGCCGGACGAGATCGAGGCACTGGACATCTACACGCCGCTGGTCTCCTCGTCCGCCACCTACGGCCGGGCGGTGCGCTGGGGCGACTCGGTGGTGGTGGCGGTGCGGATGGAGCTGTTCCGGGGCGCCAAGTTCTCGTTCCACCACCGGGTCACCGCCGCGGCCGACCGGCGCGTCCGCGTGGCGTCGATGACCACCACGCACGTGTTCACCGGGCTGGACCTCAAGCTCAAGCTGGCCATCCCTCCCTTCTACCGCGCCCGGCTGGACGCCGCGCTGGAGCGGCTGGGGCCCGGCAGCGACCTGATCACCCTTCCGCAGCCGCACGCCGCGGCGCTGGCGGCCCGATGAGCATGACGGACACGAACGCCCCGGCCCTCATCCTCCCCGCGGGATCCGCCGCCGATGCGGCGGAAGCGGCGGTCGGCAGCAACTGGGCGGAGCGCACGGCGGAGTACGTCCGCGCCTACCGGGTGCGGCTGAACGCCGACGAGGTGGTCTGCATTTCCTCCGCGCTCTGGCTGGAGGCGGTGGGCGGCGCCCGGCCGCGGCTGGCGGGGGGGAGCCCCGTCGCGCTGGAGCAGCTGTGCGCGCAGCTGCAGTGGGGGCTCATCGCCTACCGCAACGGCTGCCCCACCATGCTCTACACCGTCTGCATGCGGGCGCGGATGGGAAAGCGGATGCTGATGAAGGTGGACGAGGCCGCGCTCACCGGCGGGCCCATCACCGGCAAGCCGGTCTACGCCCTGGCCGACCGCGTCCACCACCTGGGCGACCTGCCCGACGGCTCCGCCCCCGTGCTGGCGCGGGCGGGCGAGATCGAGGCGGAGCTGGACTTCGGCGCGGGAGTCCGCCGCCGGATGACGTTGGCGGAGCTGCTGCGGGTGTGGAAGGTGGACGCGGACGAGATGTCGTGCGAGTGGCACATGGTGCTTCCCTGCCACCCCACCCCGCACCCCGAGGGGCGCCGGCTGCTGGCCCGCGCCGCTCTGGTGCGCCAGCTCCACCTGCTGGGCGGCCGCTTTCCCGGCCGCGTCTCCGGCCTGCACGCGCTGGTCCACGTGCGCGAGAAGCTGGCCGCGGGCGACGTGGACGCGCAGCGCGGGATGCTGCTGCGCTCCTTTCCCGCGCTGGCCGGCGAGCGGGCCGACATGGGGCGCCTGGCCTTTGCCCGCGGCGTGCGCTCCCTGGGCGGCGGCGCCTTCGAGGGCGTTGCCCGCGCCGCCGGACGCGCCTCCGCCGCCTGGCTGGCGCTGCGCGAGTTGGCGGGCGTGGAGACGGTCTCCGCCACGGAGCTGGACGAGGGCTACGAAGAGGTGCACGACCGCGAGCGCACCCTGCTGGACGCGCTGGCCCGCGTGGCGGGAGGCGCATCGTGACCGCGGTGATGGAGGCGCCCCTCGGGGCGGCCGATGCGCTCGCGGACAGCGTGGCGGTGGAATATCGGCACCAGCCGGGGAGCTTCTGCCTGGGCGTGGCCCTGCGCGGGGTGACCGAGGCGGCCGGGCTCAAGCTGAGCGAGGCCGAGGTGATGGGGCTGGGCGCCAGCGTCTGCTTTCGCTACGGCGCCGACCTGCCGAAGCGCAAGTTCCACCTGGAGGTGTGCCATTCCGGGGTCGACATGGCGCTCTTCGGCAACCTGGGCATCCTGGCCCTCCAGCGCCGCACCACCGACCGCGGCTGGGCGGAGGCGCGGATGATGGAGCTGCTGCGCGCCGGCCGGCCCATCGCCGTGAAGGTGAACCCCCGCTACTGCGAAGGGGTGATGCGAGCGACCCCCGAGGCGCTGGTCCCACTGCTGTACATCCACTGGGTGGTGGTGAGCGGCTACGACGCCGCGCGCGACACCGTGAGGTACCACGACAACACCCGCTTCGCCGCGTACGAGCTCCCGCGCGAGGAGCTGCGCGCCGCCCGCGACTCCGGCCCCAGCGTGCAGAACGGCCGCAACACCTGGCTGGAGCTGGAGGTGCCGCGGGCGCTGGCGCCCCTGGACGAGGCCTGCCTGCAGGGCATCCGGCAGATGGTGGTCGCCTCCAAGTACCTCACGGGGGGCGAGGGCTACAAGGGCGTGGACGCCGCGACGCGCTTCGCCCGCCACCTGAAGAGCTGGCGGACGACGCTCACGCCCGACGAGGTGCGCTCGAACGCGCTGGGGATGATGAGCTCCATCACCCTGGGCGGCGCCCTGAAGGGGGCCGGGCGCCGGCACTACGCCGCCTTCCTGGACGCGGCGGCGCGGACGCTGGACGCCCCCGCGCTCATGGAGGCCGCCGCGCCGTACCGCGCGCTGGCCGGCGTGTGGACCGGGCTGTACGGCCGGTTCGCGGCCATGGCGAACGACCCCGCGGACGACCGGCCGTGGAGCCGCGGCTCCGAATACTTCGCGCTGCTGGACGCGCTCGCCGCCGGCGAAAAGAAAGCCGCCGACACGCTGGAAGCGGCCCTGGCCGAAACCGAACGCGGACGCATGGCGCGGCCGCCTCCCTCTACCCGCGAGGTCCCATGCTGACCCTGAAGTTCCCCCCGCGCACCCGGCCGGCCCCCGCGTCCGCCCCCGCCCCCGCCGGGGAGCCGGGCGAGGAAACCGTGATCCGCGTGGACGGCCTGCGCAAGAGCTACGGAGCCCGCCAGGTGCTGAAGGGCGTGTCGCTGCGGCTGCAGGCCGGAAAGATCCTGGGCGTGCTGGGCTCCAACGGGGCGGGAAAGACCACCCTGCTGGAGACCATGGAGGGGCTGCGCCGCATCGAGCACGGCACCGTGGAGGTGCTGGGGCACGACATGCGGAAGGACCACAAGCGCGTGCAGCGCAGCCTGGGGATCCAGCTGCAGAAGACCGCCATGTTCCGCAACCTGACGGTGGCGCAGACGCTCCGCATGTACGGCCGCCTGTACGGGCGCGCCTTGGACGTGCCGGCGTCGCTGGAGCGCTTCGGCATCGGGGAGCACGGCGGGAAGCTGCTGCAGCAGCTGTCGGGCGGGATGTTCCAGCGCTTCTCGCTGTGCCTGGCCACGCTGAACGACCCCCGCATCCTGTTCCTGGACGAGCCGACGACCGGGCTGGACCCGTACGCCCGCCGGATGCTGTGGGACATCATCCGGCGGCTGCAGGCCGGCGGCACCTCCATCGTCATCACCACCCACTACCTGGACGAGGCCGAGGCGCTGTGCGACGAGGTCGCCATCCTCCACGGCGGCGAGTTCGTGGCCTACGGCCGCCCCCGCGACATGGTGGAGCGCCTGGGCGCCCAGAAGACCCTGGTGATCGAGCTGGACGAGTCCGTGGAGCCCCGCGAGGCCGGCATGCTGGGCGCGCTGGACTACCGCGTGGTCGACGGGCAGCTGCACGTGCTGACGGATGAGGTGCACGCCGCGCTCCGGCAGGCGCTGGGCGCGCTCGAGGCGGCGGACGTACGGGTCGCCAACCTCAGCATCCGCGCCCCCAGCCTGGAGGACGTGTTCATCCGCCTGACCTCCACGCACATCGAGACCACTCCCACCGCCGCCGCCGCGAGGCGCTGAAAGATCCGTCGATGCGCAACGCGTACGAGATCGCTCGGGCATTCACGCTCATGTTCTTCCGGGACAAGCTGAACCTGTTCTTCACCTTCTTCTTCAACGCCTTCCTGATGGTGCTGCTCGGCCTGACGGTGGCCGACCGCTTCAACCTGCAGGTCACCCTGGGCGTCGCCGACCTGGCTCGCTCCCCCATCTCGCGGTCGGTGGTGGACGGCCTGGCGAAGTCGCAGAACCTGAAGGTGCGGCGCTTCGCCGACGAGGGCGAGCTGGTGCGCCGGGTGACGGATGGAACGCTGGTGGCGGGGATCGTGGTGGACCGCGCGGCCGGCGCGGCCGCCTCCACGGCGCAGGCGCCGGGGACGCAGGTGCGGGTGATCGCCGACCCCAGCCGCCGGATGTGGATCGAGATGCTCAAGCCGGGGCTGACGGTGGCCCTGCTGGAGGCCGACCCCTCCGGACGGACCGCGCTGCGGACGGTGAGCATCCGCGCCCGGGAGACGGAGAGCCGCAACCTGAGCTACTTCGACTTCATCTTTCCCGGGGTGCTGGCCTTCTCGATCATGCAGATCGCCCTTTCCGGCGGCCTGGCCCTGCTGCGCTACCGGAAGAACGAGACGCTCAAGCGGCTCAAGCTGACGCCGCTGGCGCGCCACGAGTTCCTGCTGGGCTACACCGCCAGCCAGCTGTTCGTCCTGCTCCTGCAGGTGGTGGTCTACTTCGCCATCGCGAAGCTGGTGTTCGGCTACTCCATCCACGGCTCGGTGGCGACCATCGCCCTGGCCACCTTTCTGGGCTCGCTGCTCTTCATCGCCTTCGGGCTGCTGGTCAGCACGCTGGCGCCGTCGGTGGAGTCGGGGAGCAACCTGGTGCGCTTCCTCAGCTTTCCCACCGCGTTCCTCTGCGGCGTGTACGTGCCGCTGGACTCGCTCCCCGCCTGGCTGGCCCGGGCGTCGTACCTGTATCCGCTCACGCCCTTCGTCTCCACCCTGCGCAGCTCCGCCAACTACGCGGCGCCGCTGGCGGCCAACGCGCTCAACTTCGCGGCGATGGCCGGGGTGCTGGTGGTGTTCGGCGCGCTGGTGTTCAAGACCTTCACCTGGGAAGAGCAGGCGGCATGACCCCCGAGATCCTCGAGCCGACGGGCCCCCACGTGCTGGTGCTGGGGATGCGCGGCACCCTGCTGCCCGTGAAGCCCTACATGGCGCCGGCGCTGCGCCGCGACGCCCGCCTGACCTGGGTCGCCATGGGCCCGCCGTCGGAGTACCTGGCCGCCCACGCGCACGTGCTGGACTCGGCCGCGCTGGGAACCGAGGAGGCGCTGGTCGCCGCGCTGGATGCGGTGCACGCCGCGCACCCGGTGGACGCCGTGCTCTCTTTCCTGGAGGAGATGGTCCCGCTCGCGGGCAAGCTCTCCGAGCGCTGGGGGCTTGCCACCAGCCCTGAGCTGGCGGGCATCCGCACCACCGACAAATGGGAGATGCGCCGGGCGCTGGCGGCCGGCGGCGTCCCCGTCCCCGGCTTCGCGCTGGCCGGGACCCGCGAGGAGTACGACGCGGCCCTCGCCCGCTTCGGCTTTCCCTGCGTGGCCAAGCCGGTGAAGAGCTCCGGCAGCCGGGGCGTGATGATCGTCCGCGACGCGGCGGCGGCGGAGCACTGCTGGGAGTGGACGCGCGCCATCTCGCGCCAGGACTCCGGGCGGGACGTGGTCCTGGTGGAGGAGTTCATCGACGGACCCGAGTTCAGCGCCGAGGTGTTGGTGCAGGAGGGCGAGGTCGTCTTCCTCTCCTGCACCGAGAAGCTGCTGGTCGGCGGCGACTTCCGCGACGAGGCGGGGCACCTGCACCCGCACCGCTTCGACGCCTCCGTGGCCCCGGCCGTGGAGCGCGTGGTGCGCGACACGGTGGCGGCGACGGGCGTGCGCCGCGGCGCCTGCCACGTGGAGTTCAAGGTGAACGGCGACCGCGTGCACGTGATGGAGATCGCCAGCCGCATGGGCGGCGCGGGAATCCCCACCCTCGTCAAGCTGGCCACCGGGACCGACCTGCTGGACCTGGCCTACGCCTCGTGCCTGGGCGAGCCGCTGCACATCCCGCCCGACCGGGGGATGTACGCCGGCGTGCGCTTCGCCACCGTCACCCGGCCGGCCATCGTGCACTCCACCCGCGTGGACCCGGCGGTCCTGGCCCTTCCCGGCGTGCTGCAGGCCACCGTCTTCGCCTCGCCCGGCGACGTGGTGGCGCCGGAGCAGTCGGGCGGCCAGCGCATCGGCGTGGTGATGGCGCGCGGCCGCGCCCGCGGGCCGCTCCTGGACACGCTGGTGAAGGCCTCCACCCGCCTGCTGGTGGACGCCATCGCCCCGGCGGCCGCGGCCACGGAAGCGCCGGTGGCCGCGTGACCGCCGCCCTTCGTCCCGATACGGCCGGGCCCGCGGCCGGCCACCTGCTCGTCTTTCCGCCGTTCCGCGCCTTCGGGGCCTCGACGGTCGCCATCCTCAAGGCGGCCGGGCGCAACGGGCTCACGCTGTCGGTGATGACCACGCTCCCGGCGGAGTTCTTCACCCCGTACCCGTTCGTCCTGGACGTCCTTGCCCTTCCGGAGGAAGACACGCCCGGGGCCCGTGCCGCGGTGCTGGCCGCGGCGGAGCGCCTGCACGCCGGACGCCCGTTCGGACGCGCGGTGACCTTCTCGGAGGACCACGTGGAGGCGTGCGCGGAGATCAACGCGCGCCTGGGGCTGGGCGGAAGCACCGTCCGCTCGGCGGGCCTCTCCCGCGACAAGCGCCTGATGCGCGGCGCCCTGGCGGCGGCCGGCGTTCCCGTCCCCGCCTTCCACGCGGTGTCGACGTACGGGGAGTTCGCGGCCGCCGTGGCCGCCGTGGGCTTTCCCTGCATCTCCAAGCCGGCCAAGGGGTGCGCCAGCGAGGGGGTGGTGAAGCTGGAGGAGGGCGCCGACGTGCGCGCGGCGTGGGACTTCACCGCCGCCGTGGAGCAGCTGGAATGCGCCGGCGCGCCCGTGCTGGTGGAGGAGTACGTCTCCGGGACCGAGTACAGCGTGGAGATCGTCGTCGTCGGCGGCGTGGCGCATGTGGCGGGGATCACGGACAAGACCACGGAGCGCGAGCCCTTCTTCGGCGAGGTGATGCACGTCTTTCCCGCCGCGATGGAGCCGGAGATCCGGCTCCGCGTGGACGCGCTGGCGCAGGACACGGTCACGGCGCTGGAGATGACGGACGGCGGCGCGCACCTGGAGTTCCGCCTCTCCCCCCGCGGCCCCGTGGTGATGGAGTGCGCGGCCCGCGTCGGCGGCGACTCCATCCCCATCGTGGTGATGATGGCCAGCGGGATCGACCTGTACGAGGCCGTCCTCCTGCAGGCGCTGGGTCGTCCGTTCTCCGTCGCCCCCCGGCGGGCGAAGGTGGGCGGCATCCGCTTCGTGCAGACCGAGGACGAGGGGACGCTCGCCTCCATCGAATGGGACGCCGCCCGGCTGCGGGGAATGCGCGGCATCGTGGGATGGGGGCTGCTGCAGGACGAGGGCGACTTCGTCGCCCGGCCTCCCCGCGGCGGAACCCACCGCCTGGGCTTCCTGCTGGGGGTCGCCCCCTCGCAGGACGCGGTGAAGCGGACGCTCACGGCCGGCGCGGACGCGCTGACCTTCTCCCTTTCGCAAGGCGCCTGCTCATGATCCACATCTCCCCCGACGTCGCCGGACCGGACCCGGTGCTGCTGGTGATCGAGACCGAGGGCGCCGACGAGATCTCGGCCGAGGCGCGCGCCAACGGCTGGACCCCCGTCTTCGTCCGCACCGACGCCTACGCCGGCTGGCTGTCGGCGGCCGACCCCGGCGTGGGCGAGATCGTCCACGAGCCCGCGCCCGACTTCCATCGCCTGTACCAGATCGCCGTGCGGCGCGGCGTGCAGGCGGTGCTCCCCATCTCGCTTCTGGAGCCGGGCTCGCTGCGCGACGCCCTGCTGCGCGACCTGGCCGAGCGGATGAAGGCGCCGTTCCGGGTGGTGGCCAACCAGCCCAGCGCGGTGGAGCTGGCCTTCGACAAGGCGCTCACGAAGCGGGTGCTGGCCGACGCCGGCTTCCGGTCCATTCCCGGGGTGGTGGCCGACAGCCGCGAGGAGCTGCTGGCGGCCGTGGAGCGCTTCGGGCTCCCGCTGGTGGCCAAGCCCCGCCGCGACTTCACCGGCAAGGGGTTCCGCATCTTCCAGACGCACGGCGAGGTGGAGGCCTACCTGCGCAAGTGCCGCGTGCAGGACCTGCTGGTGGAGCCCTTCATGGAAGGGAGCGAGCTGTCGCTGGAACTGGTGCGGTGGGACGGCGCCTGCGTGGCCCAGCCGGTGGTCTACAAGGGCGAGACGCGGCTGAACCACCTCGAGCACCCCGTCTACCGCCCCCGCCTTTCGCCCTGGCGGCGCGGGACGGAGCTGGAGCGCCAGGTGGTCGGCACCGGCCGGGCCATGGCCGACGCGCTGGGGCTGGAAGGCGCCTGCGAGCTGGAGTTCGTCGTCGCCGACGGCGTCCCGCACCTGATGGAGATCAACCCGCGCGTCTCCGGCGTCACCCGGCTGTGCAGCGCGGGCGGCGGCTCCAGCACCTTCCGCCAGCTGGCCCGCGTGGCGATGGGGCTCCCCCTGCGCGACGAGCCGGCGCGCGGCGGCATCGCCGTGAACCTGCCGATCGTGGTGTGCACCCGCGACGAGCGGGTCACCCGGCTCTCCGCGCACCCCTCGGTGAAGCACGTCAAGCGCATCGACTGGATGCCCAACCTTCCCATCAAGGGCTCGCTCCTGCTGGAGGCGCCGTCGCTGGGCGACCTGCAGCGGGTGATCGCGGAGCTGGAGCACCTTTCCAGCACCGCCTACCTGGACGAGATGCACGCCACCCTGGCGGCCCAGTACGTGGCCGGCTGAACCGAGGAAACGACCATGCCCGATGCCCTGGCCCCTCCCGCGGCGCCGCCCGCGAGGACCGTGTCGCACGCCGAGATCCGCGAGATACTGCCGCACCGCGACTTCTTCCTGATGGTGGACCGCGTGCTGGACTACGACGACGACAGCATCCGCGCCATCAAGAATGTGACGGCCACCGAGCCGTTCTTTCGCGGGCACTTTCCGGACAATCCGGTCCTTCCCGGGGTCATGCTCATCGAGGCGTGCGGGCAGGCGGGCGGGATCATGCTGGCGAAAAGCGGGCGCTTCGACACCCGCGGATACCTGGCCCAGGTGAACGACTTCAAGTTCCTGAGCTTTGCCGGGCCGGGCGACACGCTCATCCTCTCCGCGCGCTTTCTCTCGGGGCTGGGGAGCTTCGCCAAGGTCGCGGTCGAGGCCGAGACGGCCGAGGGCCGCAAGGTGGCGCGCGGCACCATCTCCTACTTCTTCGACAAGAGCGCCGCCGGCTGACCGGCCGCGCGCCCCTGCACCCCCGACTGAACCGAAAGGCCCCGATGCACCGCAGCAACGACGACGCCCGCGTGGTGATGACCTCCTACGGCTTCTGCATCCCCGCCGGCAGCGACGACGGCCTGCTGGCCGACGCCCTTCTGCGCGGCGGCGACGCCCCCGCGGTGTCGCACGTGGACGACACGGCGCTCGACGCCTCGCTGGCCGCCCACATCCCCTGGTCGGAGCAGCGCCGGATGGACCGGCTCACCCGGCTGGGCGTGCTGGCCTCCATGGAGTGCTTCGCGCGCTCGGGGCTGAAGGTGACGGAGGAGAACTGCGAAGAGGTGGGAGGCATCTACGGGTGCGCGTTCGGCCCCATCGCCAGCACCCGCGACTTCATGAACAGTGGGCGCAAGGGGATCAAGGGCGCCAGCCCCCTCATCTTTCCCTACACCGTGGTTAACGCCTGTCCGGGGATCGCCACCATCCTGCTGGGGCTGCGCGGGCCCAGCTCCACCGTCTCGGGCTCCAACCCCGTGACGTACGCCTACGACCTGCTGCAGACGGGCCGGGCCTCGGCGCTGATGACCGGCGGGTTCGAGGAGCTGACCCCCGAGATCGTCTCGGCGCTGGCCGCGCCGATGGCCGCCGGGGTGGACGAGCGGGTGGAGGCCATCTCCGCGCAGGCCGAGGGCGCCGCCGTGGTGCTGCTGGAGACGGCCGGGTTCGCGGCCGCCCGCGGCGCCGTGCCCATCTGCGAGATCGTGGGCTACGGGCAGGCCATGAACCTGACGACGGAAAAGACGGCCATCGAGAACATGGGCCACATCGACCCGGCGGCCATCCGCGCCTCCATGCGGCAGGCGCTGGAG
>Ga0247770_1000151_pt1 | contig 62761 bp, 27 predicted proteins | sample UWRJL136409B6_FD_179943 | JGI IMG/M metagenome (GOLD analysis project Ga0247770, IMG submission 179943) | Plant litter microbial communities from Arlington Agricultural Research Station in Wisconsin, United States - UWRJ-L136-409B-6 | ecosystem: Environmental > Terrestrial > Plant litter >...
TTCAATGTGTTTATGTATTGGATCTCAAGCCTCCGAACGTGACTCAAGAGAAGTCCTAGTGAGGCTGTGCTCAGGGCGTGGCCTAGGCGGGGGTTGGGCAGGCGACGCGGGGAAGCTGACCGGGGAAGCTGACCGGGGTCCGGGAGGCGCGGTTTGGGCCCTCGCGGGCGCACGTGATACGGCGAAGACAAGGGATTGGCGAAAGAAAACAAACGGGTGAATTGAGACATCGATGGTCTTGAAAACATATCGCCGAGATCAAGGGCAACGAACCACCCGAGCCATACACGACGCATTTGATGCGAACCGAAACTGCGATACATGAATGATTTACCTCCCATTGATTTCGAGTTCGAATTGCAAGCGTGTTTCGGAATGACGCGACTCAATTGAGGGAGCCGAAGTTGTCCTAATCTCAACGCGAAGTCAAATGAGGTGGCGTTCCAGGGGCCCGGACTGCCACCGCCCACTGGGCGCAGTCGAGCAGGGGCCTCGGCGACTTCCTCTCACGTGCGTTATAGCGTCAATAACAACTGCATCTCCTCCAACTCCTGCTTCGCAGCATGCAAAGCCTTTTCCTCATCCTGCTTTTTCTGAAAAAAGGCCTCCCACTTTAGCGCCACTTCGACGTCCCTGTCATGTTGGTTTTCGGGGATGTAAACCCATTCGTTCCGATGGGCAATCCAGCAGCGGTTCGGCAGATACGCCTCTAGCATGTAGTAGTTGTCTCGATGGAACGGGAAGTCCACCGTGGGCGGGCCGTCGCGGGCCAGAAAGGCGTCGCTCTCTGAGCGCACATCCTCCTCTGTCATGCGGAAGCGACGACGCTGATTTCCCTTGTTCTCCCCGTGCCGCCGGACGGAGCGAACGATGGAGTCGAGGTGTATCTCGAGGATCCTGACATACCACAGAGGACTCTTCAGAGATTCGACGACGGTGGCGGCGTGCTTGGCCAGCAGATTTTTGTTCCATGCCGGTTGGGTCCCCCGGGGGATCACGGGGAGCGGCTTGCCTTTGTCGAGATGGTCTTGCCAATGCGAAAAGTCCAGAGCGAGACACAGCGAGTTCCATCGGAGCACGCAGGTCATGCATGTACAGACCAAGGTGAGGTCGGGCGGTTGGACGTGCTGATACGGCTTTGAGTACATGGTCTTCGTCTCGGGGCGAAGGGGACTCTGGAGAACTTGGCGGACCGGTTCGTCCAGCTCCTCCATCAACACTGGACGAGGGAGGCACCGAGCGAGAATGGGGTACCGTAAAGCGATGATGTCCTTGCAGATCCGGTCTTCCTCTGCGAGAATGAAGGCGCGCACCGGCTTGCTCACACCACACAGGGCAAAGAAGTCGTCCGGCCGGAGATATCCAAGGATCTCCATCATGAGCTCGTAGGGTAGGTCCAAGAAGCCTCTGGCGTCGACCAGCTTGGGTGGGGCTTTCTTCCGGAGCTTCTTGCGGAGCCGCTCGGTGCGTTTCGAATTGACTGTCAGCGATTGCGTCAGGTCGACAAGCGGGGGCTCTCGGTTGGCCCGGTCGGGCTCATCGCTAAGCGCGGTCGTTGGTGGCTCTCTCATTGTGGCGGTGGTGAGATCAGAGGAGACCTTCATCGTGAGGGCGGCATCTCAAGGAAGAAAACTGTGTGGCCCATTTTGACTTTGCGTTTGCCGGATTTGGGTTCGTCGTTTGGGTTGTCCGGAGTGTGACGTGGTTTGTTGAGGGGCGGTGTTCACTCCTTCTAGGCGGCAGGTGTGGGGAGTTTTGGCGTAAACCCTCACAGCTGGCAGCAGCTGGCGGCGCAGTCATCGACGTCACCACGGTTAGTCATCAGCTCCAAATGCAACGCCCGTTCATGAAGTGCCAACCCATCACGGAAGCCATCATCAGACAGACGAGGCCCACGTTAAAATGCGAACCCTCAGTTCTGGGGCAGCATCCACCCTTTGCAGAGCTCGACTCTTTTTAAGGACCACGCGCGGCGCACGCTGCTTTCTACAGTCTCCCAGCACCCAACAAGGTCGAATTGGGCAATGCCCCTTCCTTCCTCACCGGATAATGTCGTCACTGTCCCAACCCGCGCCTTTTCCAGTGGGCGCAACTGTTCGTGGCCACTCAGGGCACACGCATAAGATCAAGGCACTTATTTCCGAGCGGCGGGATCCGCTATTATGTGTTTACCGGGCGAGCTGTGTCGACAAGCCTGGCGGGGACTTTATCGTCAAAAACACAATACCAGGCGAATTTGAATATCAGCAAGAACTGCAAAAACCTCTCGCCTCGTGTCCCAATCTGCGCACAGTGGCTGACACCATCCCTGATTTTGAGCTACTTGTTTACCACTTCCTCCTAGCAGACCTCCTTCAGCTTATGCAGAGGGGTGTATTCTCTGCGCAGGCGAGGAGAAGGACACTTACAAGCGCCCTCACCGGCCTTGCCGATCTTCATGAGAGGAATATCATTCACACCGGCAAGTTCTATCCCAAGCTCTCCTCAGCTTACCGTCGTGCATGTCTGTGGAGCGCGAACTGACACATTCTCCGGAGACACATCTCGTATTTCGGGGATGAGGATGGCTTTAAGGAGTTGCTTTTGCACGTTGGGGAGGAGAACGAGTTTTTCGACCGCCCGGTCGCGATCGCTGGTGATTTCAATGAGACGGGACCGAGAAAGCCGTTTGCGGTGTGGCATTATGTGAATAAGGATTTGAGGGATCTGGTAGGGAAGATGACGAGTTTGGATCCGAAGAGGAGGATTGCAGCGCGCGAGGCGCTGGAGCACGCTTGGTTCAGGGAGGTTGATTAAACGAGGACGATCACCTCTCTGAGCGCCTTGTAGTCGAGGTCTTGGGAGAGAATCTCATTCTGCACCTTAAGCCAGCATTCGTACCTCTCGTTAAAACCCTCTCGAACTTGCTGATCAGATAGATCCCCGACTCCACCCCAACATCGCCAGCGGGGTTCAACTTCCGTGCATTGCGTCGCGGCTGCTGATCCAGTTCAGCCGGCGGCTGACAAGTCGAAGACGGCGAAAATAGCTATGATGGAGTTGCTCGGCAATTTGGTGTAAGATTTTCACGGGTAGCCTGTCGAGGGCCATGTTTGCGCATGGTATTCGGTACAGAGAGCGTCTTTGCAGTAGTACGGCGGGACGTTAATGTCCCGAATGTATTCTCAGGCGGGCAAAACAATACACATACAATCACGTAGCCGGTACCGGGAGACCCGCCGAATTTTACATCGTTGTATATCAACAGCGTCAGGCTCGCAATCAGGAGCGAGACTGTAGCGTTGCGCATGATAAGCTGGAATACTAGCGATGCTGTCGAGTGGCGCTTGACTTTCTTCTATCGCATTTGAATCATCGATCTCGCTTTCGGCAAAATTAAAGACATGATGCGTGGAGGGGGAGGGATACGAAGAGCAGGTTAAAGACAATGACATGTCCCTGAGCATGATGGTGAAAAGAACCTTTTGGGAATTTGAGCCCCAGTTATATGGCAGAGCAGTTTGCAAGCTGGCAGTCTCACAGGTCGTGATTCAATTTTGCAATGCTCGGCTTGACGGATAAATATTAGGGAATGCAAACATCTCGTGAATACGGTGAGGCTCAGTCACACTGAGACACCCTGTTTGTTGGAACGATTGAGCCGGCTCCCGACAGTTTGGATCTAGACATGACGCCTGTCATAAGGGATGCATCCGCCCGTTTGAGGGGAATACGACATTGAGAACCTCGCAGACCAACAATTGCTTTCTACTTGTACAATACAACCCCTGTTTCATTGTTAGCGCGGTTCTTTGGACGGGGGCCCTGGCCAAAAATCGAAAACTCACCACTTTACAACCAGGAAGACTATCTCAACGCAAAAAAAGACAAAATGTGAATACCTGCAAGTTATCTCGTTCTCCGCATTTTTCTTGCAGTGGTGGTTTTATTTGTAAAGCGTGGAAAGTTGGCATTTGACGATGCTAAGCCTTGGCAAGAACCGCGCTAACAATACAACAGCCCATTGTTGTACCCTAAAGTTGCCCTCAGCAATTTCCATGTTCGTGCGTGATCCTGAGCCGCTCCTGAGCTAGGGTGAGCTAGGGTGAGCCTAGCTTGCACAGCCGTGTGGCCATATTTTGGACCACCCTCGACTAAAATTACCATCCGGAGATTCCAGTGCGTTCCTGTCAGAAACACTGCACACTGGAATTTGTGGGTTGCAACTGCTTGATTGAATTGCTTGTTCGTGGTATTCTGGCAAAGCCAGATACCCCTATTTATACAGTCCTGAGTGGCGGCAACGCTTGCGTGTTGCGTGGCCAATATTACCAATCTTAGAAACAATCTAGCACCTACATCTCACGACTTTCACTATCGTCGGCAGTCCCTATGTCCGGTGCTTAAACGGCCACCGGAACGGCAGCCGCTAGGAGTGGGCTTGGTAGCGTGCTGGCTCGTTGGGTCAAGGGAGGTGAACCCTGAAGGACAGCTGCTTGGGAGGGAAATTCGCTACAACTATCGGGAATGGCTGAGAATGGTGGCCAGCCAGATTGCGAATTGCCTCAGCTTGAAATTGTGGAATGATCAAATCTCAAATTTGATGCAGGAGCGACAAGTGGGCTTGGGTGCTTCGGGACCGATTGGACAGAGTGTCGGGCGCCTTCTAAGGCGGATTGGGTCGGGTACATTCTGGTGGGCTCGTGTAAACGTGCCCGAGGCTTCTTCAGCTGGCTCTGGGTGACGTAATGGTGGTCTGATGGGCTTCGGGTAGGTCGATGTGGGAGCGATCACTGTTGAAACACCTGGTCCGGAAGTAATGAGTCGAGGAGCCGTCTCAGGGGAACGCTGGACTGCACTGGTGTGCAGCGATGATGCTGCTGCCCAGTTCCTGCCGCTTGAACAGCTAGTGGAAACTCCTTATTGGGAATCTTAAATGGGGGGGGGGGAAGGTCCTCCGTGTCACTGGGCCGCCGGGCAGCAGCAGCAAGACAGTCGCTCTTGTCAACATTGCCCGTTCTGCTACTGTCGGTGCTGGTCTTGCTGTGGAGTGGCGTTGTTGCCATGTTGCTGTTGCCGCTGAATAGTGTATCGTCATTGTTAAGATCGTTATTGCCGTCGAGAGTCGTTTCTGTCGAGAGTTTTTGCTGCACAGGCTCGTCGGGTGGGCTACCTTAAATATTCTGGTTTCCCCGCCCGATCTCCCATTCCTCTCCTCGCCCGTTCATCTCATTTCTGGCAAAAAAAAAAATTTTCATCATGCAGTCCGCCGCCGCCGCCGCCGCCGCAGACGAAGCCGCCGCTACTGCCGCCGTCATCAAGCGATTCCTTGTACACATCCTTCCAGGTGTAGCAAAGCCTTTGGCAAGAGCGACCTTCTCGAGGGTGTCGGCCATTGCACCGATCTTGATTCCTGTCTTGTCGAACCATGATGTAATAACTATGTCGGACTCTTGCGAAATTTGGCGATTTTGGGGGCGTTTTCGAATTTTAAAGGGGTCCCCCTTTGAATTGCCAGTTTTGGTACAGTTTGGTGACGGGTGGTCCTCACCCTTTCCCGGCGTTTGCCCGGCACTCCAAATTTCTCTCCAATTGGGCTTCGTGTCGAGCCGCGATGTGCGTCCTATGAATGAGTCTTCGGAAAATTTCCGATTTTGGCGGTGATTCTCAATTTCCCATACTACCCCCTTTGATTTTCCATTTTTGGGCCAAATTGGGGACAGTCGCCTCTCATCCTTTCCCGGCTCTTGCCCGAGGGCTCGATTTTCCTCAGGGGCGTGAGTCGGCAAGATTTCACCAAGTCCATTCGGGCGTTCTAGACGGTAAGTGAGGGTGTCGTTTTGTAGGGCGTCACGGGCAACGGCGGGCGACTCCCGGGATGGGTTGCTCTTCTTCGCCTCGTCTAGCAAAGGGGTCTTGGACGAATCCTCAATTCGCTGGGGTTCCAGGGCGGGCTCCGGCACCATCGGGATCATCGACATCTCAGGGACGGCCGGGTCATCATGTGGTCGGGCCCTGGATGTCGGGGGCTCGTCTGAGTGGGACTTCGAAGGATATTTGGGCTCTTGGGTCTTCCATGATGGCGAGTCCTTGCGTTCTGCCATCCATATCTCTCTGGCCTTCATCAGGTTGGTGCTCAAGGCTGGTGAGTGCCTGGTCGTGACAGTCTCTGCGACTAATCTGTCTCGGGGGCGCACGCGCTGCGATGTCGTCGCAAAGTCCAGAGGAGTCGTGGTCTCGAGCAGAGCCTTGACTCCGTACGACCTGTGCCTCGGGCCCTTTTCACCTCGGGCATCTTGTGGTATTCTGCTCATCACAGGGTGGGGTGGTCTCGCGCTCGCCATCATTGACGCTGTCATGATCGGGGGAAGTTCCATCGGCGCTCCAGTCTCCAGGGATGATCTGATCCTTGCTTCACATTCGGAAGCCAGCATTGGCGCGCCTTTCTCGGGTGTAGGCGTAAACGTTGGGTCGATTAAGGATGGCGGTAAATGTGCTAGTGGCCCCACTAACTGGGCAAAGTGGCACTGCGGCTGGGATCATGGGCATTGTCGTTACTTTTCGCACCAACAGTCTCTTTCGATAATGAGGTTCACGTCGGGACTCGCTGCAATGGTGAATGGTTTGCTCGATCTGTCTGCCCTTGCTAATCGTAGTTCTACCTCGCGGGTACGAATCGAAAAAATTGATGCTCCTCTTCTGTGAAGGTGCCAACGACGCGTTCCCATGTCCCGCCACTTCGCGCCAATCTCCGGGTTCCAGATTCATCAGTGGCTCCAAAATGCAGTCTATCAATAGATGCTTTTCCTTCTCATGCTGCCGCTCTCCGTCCAATCCATTATGCTCACTTCCTCCTGCCCGGGGTATAATCTGGGCGTGAAACATGGGGGCCAATTCCTGTCCACGCCCTATTCTTTTCCCTTCCCGTGTTTCTCGCAGATACACAAGAATTCGAGCTGGTCCTCCGTGCCCAGCTTGTCGAAAATTTCCTGAGCTTCCTTTATGTCTGCCTCGACCTCCACATCCACGTAGTCGATCAGGACCGGCTTCCAGCCTTCGTGATATCCATTCCGTTTCATCAGAGGGACGACGGTAGACTCCCCGTATTTTCCCTCAATCCGGACGGTGTTTGTCTTCCAGCACATGGTGGCCTGAATTCTCGCGAACCAGTTCACTGAGATCAGCAGATTAATGTCTCCAGGGCCGAACACGAATGCAGCCACGGTGCATAGGATGCCTCCGATCACGATATCTACGATCACGAACTCTGTGATCTCATCACATCCCCCATTCGCAAGCGAGACAGTCATCGCGGACTTCAGCTTGTACTTGGTGAGATTCCGTTCCCTGACGAGCTTTGGATTGATCGCTTCGAAGGTTGCTCCGCAGTCTAGTATCATTTGAGTGGTCTCAATCCCATCGATAGATCCCGCCAGGAACGTCACTGATGAGAATGAGACTGATTCCTGGGGTAGCGCGATGTCCTTGACTGCGGGAAATGATGGGGACGTCGTATCCGAGTTGGGTGACGACAGGGCGAGTGTCATCATCGGGGTCAGTGACATTATGGGAAACGCTTGCATAGCCGAAGCGGGGGGTCCTGATCTCTTTTTGCCCTTGTTTCCATGCTCAATGGGGGCGATCAATCGAGACAAATCGGTCCTGAGTCGGGGGGAACAATCGATCAGTTGGAGAAGGTTGACATTGACGTTGATCGACGCCAAGATTGATCCCAGGTCAATGGGTCCAATGTTGTGCTTCTTCAGGGCCACAATGTGAGAGATGGTCTTTCGAGCGTCCTTCTCCGCCGTTGCGGGAACGTCCTTCACCATCAACTCGATGATCTCGTCCACCATCTCGACGTCTGGGTTGGGCGCCTTGGGAACCTCTGTATATTGAGGGCCCTCGTTGGCCTCTGTGCTCTCTGTCTTCTTGAAATGGTCATTAACGGCGTTGGGGTGTTGCTCCTTGTACCTCGGCCTCGGGATGGCGCGTTCCTTTGTAGTGGCCGGGGCGGGGCGGGACTTTGTCGTGCGGATCCTCTCGCAGTCGTCTTATTGTGGGTCGGGGCTTGTGAGGTTCTGACGACTATCTTATCCATGACTTCTTCCTCTTCGTCTGAGACCTGGTATTCATTGGAGAGGAAGTCCTCTTTATAGTCCATGGGATTGGCCGGTCCGTCTCGCTGTATGGTTTGCTTAATTTCGTTCATCAGGATCGGGGGAATCGCGTCAGGCTCCCGGACCAGGGGGTTATCAGGGACAGGGATACCGTCCAGTTTGGACTCCCAGTTGACGCTCTTCTTCTTCACTGGCTTGGTGACCTTCGTAGCCAGCGTCGGAATCTGGACCGAGTCGTCTGTTTTCTTCCGTTCTCGTCGGGCAGCCATCACGTCAGCGACCAGCTCTCTTCTTCTGATCTCGTCCAGGACTGAGCCAGTCGCTGCTCGTTGTTCCGCCCAGTCGATGAACATTGACTGAGGTTCCGTGGTTGCAAAGATTGGAGAGTCTAAATTCTCCACAGACTGTGAGGCTTAATACTAGGCGAGTCGAGCCAATCTCTCGTCCCGGTTCTTGTTCACCTTCTCCTTGTCGTAAGGTATGGGATAATCCCTCATGTAGTGCCCCTTAGTCAAACAGTTGTCGCATGTGATGTACTTTGGGTCTGTTCTGGGGAACGGGGCCGGGTTTTGGTATCTCTGGACGGGAGGGGCTGCCGGCGGCTGCTGGTACGTCTGGACGGGGGCTTGGTTCTGGTATGTCGTCGGTGGATTCTGATAAGTCGTCGGAACAGGTGCGACATTCTGTACCGGGGCCACAGGGCGACAGACTGGATTGTTTCCTGTCGAACTACAGCGGCAGTTCTTGGCGCTCAGGCGCGCAGGCGCCTTACCGCTCCAGGCTAGCCTGGAGCGCAGGAGCCTTTGGTCATGTGCTCTCCTCACACACAGGGAGCTTTCTTTTGTATTTAGTCTGGGAGCTTTGCTCCCCCCCTTTCTACCTAATCAAGTCACTTTGCAACTGCACTTCCGCTGCTCCGATGAGCTCCGTACTCTCAGTCAAAAGTTTCACATTTTCCGTGACAGGGCGTCGAGCATCTTGATCAAAATAGATCGGGGCTCCGCCAAGTTCCTTGGCTCTCTTGAGGTCTCCTCTTGTCAGCGGCTTGTCGTCATCTTCATCGCTGTCAGTGTCGGAGTCACCCCCTTCGCCGAACTCGTGAAGACTTAATTCCATGGCATTCACCACATCGTCAAATGTGCACGAGTCAGTCAGTTCCAATCTCTTTCAAGTCGCTTCCATCTTTGACAACGATATCAGGATGGACTGAGCTTGGCTCTTCACTGCTCGGTCAGTGTCGTTGCCGTCCAGGCTGGACAACATCCGCGATGCCAACATTCTGCGGAGAAGGGCTCCCTCGGCATTACCCAATATCTTACCTTATAGCTTTCTCCCTCAAGTGATAAATGCCTTCAGGCTCTCTCCCTCCTTCTTGCGGAATTCCACCACGTCGTTGTCCCATCTGTGCGACACGTCGTTGGACGGTTCCGGGAATCGCTTCTTGAACGCCTTGATAAGCTCCTCGTAGTCGGTGCGAGTGGAGACAGTGAGTTCCCGCTTCAGCCATTTCTCTGCATCGTCCTTAAGATTTGCCTTAAACATGTAAAGACGGATGGCTGGGCTTGGGGCGGCTGCTGTACCCAGTGTCATCAACTCCAAGTTGGCACCAAGCGACTCGATGTACTCGTCGGCGGACTCATACTTCGTTCCCTTGAACGTGGGCCAAGGCAGTAAATTCATGTTGATGATTATAGCGGGTCGCAGATGGGGAAAGCGACGCACAGGTGAGGGATCTGGGCTCAAGCTGTCTTCCCGGGAGTCGGGTTCCGATTCAGTTTCGGCATCAGCGTTGTTCGCTTGCTTCTCGGATGGTTTGGGAGACGGGTGTTCGTTCCTTAGATCTTCCTCATTTAGCTCGGAGAAGGAGCTAGAGTCAGGTGCGGGTCTTGAGATCTCCTCTCCAAAGTCCGTTAGTAGTCTGACTCTGGGGATTTCGATCTCCACCGGGGCCGACGTTTCGTTTTCCGAGATTGGGGTCAGGATTCCTCTGATCCCGGGGGCGAGGGATTCGATTGAGAGATTCCCGATTCCCGTAATGAGGTCCACCGGGAGAGGCTGAGTCTAAGGCAACCGAAAAATCTTGTTGTCTTCGTCCGAGGTTTCTCGGGAATGGGTTTGCTCAGGGTTAGAGTCTTCGGAGAAATCTTCCGGCTCACTCTGTGGTTGCTCCAGCTTGTCAAACTCCGCCTATAGCCGTAGCTGCGATCCAGGCAAGTCGGAATCCTGATGGGGTGATTCCTCAGATCGGGCTGTCAGGTTTTGGTCTAAGCTCCTGTAGTCGATTAAATAAGTGTCGTCGGCGAGGTCTGTCGCTCAGAAGTTGCATTCGGATAGCTCGTCTTCAAGGGCTCTGCCCGACATGGGGTGGACGGTGCTCTCGTTCAAGGGATGTTCAAATGAGTGACAAGAATTGTCGACAATATTCTCTCAGGTCTGGTGTTTTGGGGTTGGTAAGGGGAAGTCCGAGGGTATTCGAGGATGTGCGAGGAAAGAGAAGATTCTCTGTCTGCAAAGCTTCGTTGTCTGCTTTCTGCAGCAAGGTTTGACGGCGTTGTGGCAGGCGCGAGATACTGGGTGACTTGCCAATGTAGTGCGTCAGGTTTGGCGCATGTGACAACAAAGGGTGGGGTTGGCAGGCGCGTGTCGAACCGTTGGCAAGAACTCTGAGGTCCTGGACTTGGATCGAACTTGATGGAAATTTTCCGTGTTGTCCAAGGTCAATGCCGCAAAATGCAGCGTTCGTTCGAAGTGGTTTTTGAAATTGACGAATTTTTGCGACCTGAGGTTCTCACTGTATCCCGGCACTTGCCCGTCAAGCCTGGTTTCTCTGTAGCGGTGGGAATCGGGCGGACGTGTCCAGTGTCGATGTGCCAAAATGCAACGAATTTTCGAAGCGGTTTTTGAAATTAGTGAATTTTTGGGACCCGTCGCTCTCACTGTATCCCGGCTGTTGCCCGTCGGTCTTGGGGATTTTTTTTTTCTCTAAGTCCCCGTTTTCTTGGGCGGTGATTGCTCGATTTTTTTTAAGGTTCGTCGGGGAGGTCTGTCGTTCGGTATTGAATGGACTGGACTTAGGAATTTCCACGGCGAATGGCTCGGGCAACGACGGGCTTGGTTCGGGATTGTTTGCTCGATGTTGCCTCGTGTGGGCTCTGGCCTGAAAAGGGCTCGGGTACGGTCGGGATCATCGAAGTGTGAACGATCAATGGGTTAGGTCGGGGTCGGGCCCAGCAAATCGTGGGGGCTTCGCTGTGCGATGCCAATCGGCATTCGAGGGGGGAACTGGGGGTACTGGGGAACTGGGGGATCAAAATAGTCTAGACTATAGCACCCAGCTTGGCATTGGACTTGTCTGGCTTAATCCAGGTTCTTAGTGTATATCAGGTCCTTTTCGTCATGGAAGATCCTTATCTCTTTCCCCTCAAACCTCCCCAAGAAACCTGATTTCATCAATCTCTCCTCCGGGATCCCCCTTACTCATCTCCTTGATGCTCTTGAAAACATCCTCGATGGGCGTGACATAGGCAAAGTGGCTCTGACTCTGCTGGACTGGTTGTCCTCTAAACGCAAGTCCCACAGCACGACCATCCGCATCCCATACCACAGCCCCAGAATCTCCCGGGTTGCAAAAGGGGTACTTACCCGTTCGCGTTCCCACAAAGGCATGCTCTCTTGATTCCCGCTCTTTCAGAGGCTGGTCCATATATTTCTCCTCGGCAATTTTGACGGTCTCGAATCCGACGGACTTGCCAATGGTGCATTTCGTCGACGCCCCGATCTTGTACACGATTGTGCCGCTTGCCATTTGGGCTAGCAAGGTTGTGTTGTGTTCCGGAGATTTGATGATGTTGCCAGCACGCACTAGCCTTGGCAAATCATCGGCCACGGGTCTAAAATGGCGGCGGAGTTACGAGGACCCAGTTTTAGGACCTCTACCACCACCACCTGCTGCGCTTTCCTTCGCCCCAACTAAATTAGAAAAAAAAAACCTGCAATTTTAACAAGTCGATAAATCACATTTATTATATTCGGATTCGTGTCTTGAAAGCGGTTGCGCCCAGGTCGTGTTGTCCATTTTTCCGAACAACTTATCATTTTAGACACTTCTTTAACCAAGATCAGCGCTTGCCACAAAGCAAAGGAATAAAATACAAAGCAAGAGCCAGGGCCACACCGGCGTCAGAGCCGCAGTTAAAACCACAGTCAAAGCCAGGGCTACAGCAGAGCCAGAGCCAGAGCCAGAGCCAGAGCCAGAGCCGGAGCCGACGCAAGCGTCGCTACGGCGATCAAATAGACGAAGAAAATAAGCTGTAAATAGCAACTAAATAGCGAGTCTAGAGGCGTGCAAATCGTTGGAGATGGCTGTAAGTGCTGGGTGCTGTAAGCGCTATACTTTTAGTGGGGTTTAGTGGCTAAGCCCTGTAGTGGCTGAATTGCCAAGAAGGTGGTGAGAAAAGACTTTTGGTCGGCGCTTCCGTACACAGGAGATAGACGCAATCTGGAGGCGAGCCCAAAACATCATAAGCCAAACTCCTACCCCATACTTTCATTAAGCGATAAGATGCCCATTCCCCGGCTTGATTGTCTTAATAGTGGGCCCCGGTTCAGGCATGGGGGTGGTGGGGGGCCGCCAACGGCACGACGGTGGTCACCTGGACCTGGGGCGTCTTCTGATCGGCGACCGGGCGGCCCTTGTCCTGTGGAACGACGACGACGGGCGGGTTCCTGATCTGACCGATGGGGTTCCTGTCTCCTCCTGTAGCGGTGCCGAGGGCCTCTCGAATCATCCTGCGGGCCCTGTTCTTGACCCTGCTAGCCGTCGCCTTCGTGGTCGACTGCCTGAGATCGTGTCTCCGCTTGCTGCCCCCGTCCAGCCAGTGCGCCCCAACCTGGATATCATGGGGCTTCTCGCGTCGGGTTGCCTCGCGCGTGCGGTCCACGGCCTCTTTGATCTGCTGTAAATCCTTGCCGAAATGTGGCAGGTCGTACAGCGTCTGGAGCTTCTTCTCAATGCCGTTCTCGTCCAGCATCACGCGCCCGTCACCCCTATCCATGCTGTTCTTCAGGTCATTAACCATCCTTTCGTGCTGTTCGAGCGATTCCTGTAGCCGTCGAAGGCGCTCAAGATTGCCGCCGCCCAGTTTTTTCTTCTCCTCGGCCATCTGCTCCCTGAGGAAGGCTGCTGTAGCATCATTGTAGGGCGTGATCGAGTTCTTCTTCATAAAGAAGCTGAACTGGCTGCAGGCCTCCTGGATAAGCTTCTGCTCCTCCTTGAACTCCTCGACCCGGCGTATCTTCTTCTCCACCAACTCAATCTTAGGATCGATAGTGTCACGTCTCTCCTGCAGACGTCTCGCCACCTCGTCGCCACCCTCGACTATCGTCTTCTCGCGCATGTCGTATGTGAGATGCCTGTGGTCTTGGAGGTCGTGATAGCATTCCTTACACTCGACTTTTAGTTTTAGCGACTTTGTCTTCATCACGGAGCACCATCTCAGGCCTCCAAATTTTAGGGTACAGTTGTCATGACAAACCCTCTTGTATAAAGTGGAAACCTCTTCCGAGTCGCTCACCTGCTCGCCGCAATCCCAGTTGGTACAGACGGTGCGAGGCTTGTCGAGTTCTATGGCGACCTGGCATTTCCGCTTCACGATCAGCATCTGTTCCAGCTCCGCCTGAGTGTAGGCCCTGCTTTTCAGCTCCGCCAACTTCTCAAGGTCGGCTTCGTTTTCGCGCACAGTGTCGGCGACCGACTGCGAGACTTTGGCCATTGGCTCGACGAGCTGCAGGATAACCTGTCGGGCCCGGTTCAGGCTCAGGGTGCTCTGTACTTGATGGGGTGGTATGCTCGAGAGGTGCTTGACGAGCCGGGTGCATTGATCGACAGACTGCCTCCAGCTCTCGGCAAAATTGTTTCTGTAGCCGAGCTCAACGCCGTCCTTCAGTGCGGCCAGGTACCGGAAACTCTCGGAATCGAAACAATACGTGGTGTACTGGGATAGGCACAGGTCGTCTATATGGCAGTCGCTCAGCAACTTCCTCAACAAGCTGTAGCCGTCGCCGCCGGGCTGGTAGTTGGATCCGCGCGTGGAGGTGAAGCCGAATACCATGTTCTTCGCCGCGCTGCGGTGCAGATGCGTCAGCAGCTCCGTGATGCAGAACTTGAACGAAGTGGTCAGCCGAGTGATGTTCGTCTTCAGAAGGATGAGGATCCCGTGCAGCTCCGAGTAATGGGTGAGAGCCTGCAGGATGTCCTCCATGTTCATCTTGTCCTGCTCGATGCCGCGGGTATCTCCGATGCCCGGGGTGTCGATCAGGCGAACGAGCCTGTCGCCGATCTGGAAGCTGTGGACTACGGTTCTCTGCGTCGCCGATTCGCCCTCCGTGCTGACCACCTCCTCCGCCGCGGTCGCGTTGGGCGCCGTGTGGTAGACCTTGCGCTCCTTTCCGGCATTGTCGAAGCTGGAGAAGTAGAAGGGAATGATGAATTTCAGGCCGGGGCTGGCAATGGCCTCGTCGAGCGAGGCGAAGGTCAGGTAGTTGACGAAGGCGTTGATCCAGGTGGACTTGCCGACGCCGGTCTCGCCCAGGATCAAGATGTTGAGCTCCTTGAACGGGTCGAGGTCGCGCAGCAGTTTGTGGAGCTTCTCGGCCTCGTACTTCTCAAAGGCCCAGCCGTGCTTGTCGCCGTTGCATCTGAACTCCCACTCGTCGTACCGGCACCGGCCGCAGCTGCAGTAGAGGAATTCGTCCGTGTAGCCGTACTCGACCGGCATGCGGCACCGGGAGCAGACCCACTCGCACGGCTCCGCCGGCTGGCAGTGCAATCTAGGGCACGAGATCTTCACGGCCCGGCGGGCATTCGGCTTGGTCGTCTGTGACCGGTCGAGCTTGTCTTCGCCGCACTGCATGACGCAGAACTCTTCCATAAAGCGGCGCTGCTCGAGCAGGTCCGCCGAAAGCGTGAGGCCCTGGGACTGGTGCTCCACGCGGACGCCGCTCGGTGGCAGTCCTGCGGCTTCCGTGTCCACGACAAACACGGTGGTGTTTTGCTGCTTCTCGTCGAGGAGCTTGAGGACAAGCGCCGCGTTCCCATCCCACTCGTCCGAATCCATTGAGTCGTCATCGAAGTACATGATGAAGATGTCCTTGGCCGTGCTCTTCTTCATCATCTCGATCTTGAGGGAGCGCTCGTAGCCGATGTAGATGGCGCCGCGTTCCTCCACCAGATCGGCAAACTCGATCTTGTCGTTGTAAATATGGGCCGCAGAAGTGAGGCTCTCGGGCGAAAATGGCCCGCCCGCGAACTCGGCGTAGAGCTGCAGAAGATCTTGGCCATCGGCATCACCCGCTCGGACATACATCAGCGTTTTCCTGTATTTCCCCTTCAGCTCCGCCTCCTGGCGGTTCCATTCGCTCAGCTGCTCTGCAATCCCTCGCGCATGCTCCGGGGGCACACAGAAGCGGTGGGATTCGACCTGGACGTGATAGTTGCGCAGCTTCATCGTAGCCGAATGGACGTTATCGAATAGGTGGACAAAATCCTCCAGGCACTTCAGGTCCAGCTCTACAAGCCGCTCATTTGCCACGGCAGGTGCGGCGCCCAACATGGCCCGAAGCATGTCAAGCGGCATCAGCCGGTACACCATTGGCTTTCCTTTACCGTCGTTGGCCTTCTTTATGTATCTTCCGACGTTGCTGAGGAACTGGCAGGCGCTTGGAAGGTCGGAAGGCACCAATTCGTCATCAGCGAGGATGTCTCCATGGACCGCCACTTCGAATTTCGTCTCCGAGTCCTGCTTGCCTCGGTCTGCGGCGACGCCGGCGTGGGCTCCGGCACCGGCCATATTCAGCTTGGAGAGCTCCATCTCCATCTTGGCCGATACCTCTCTCATCTTCTCCTCGTGTTTCACTTCGCTCTTGATCGTGACGACGCACTGCGCACCCCAGGTGATGCCCATCACCACGTGAGTAGGCTCCTTAAGGCTGAGCCGATCGGGCGCAATATCGCCCATCGCGGCGAATAGAAGCAGGTTCTCCTCAGCCGTAGTGATCTTGTAGATCAACGACATCTGTGTCGACAAGCTGTTCCCGCTCGTCTCTTTCAGGATACTCCCCGAGCCGCTGACGTCGACCAGACCGGCCAGGAAGCTGGCGCCGAGCCCGCTATCCATTTCCAACGTCTTGAACTTCTCCTTATACGTGTCGGTCTTGGAAATGACCATGGAAGTGTCAGGCTTGTCCTTGCGCTGAACCGCATTTTCGGGGATGTCTGCCTTGAACAGTGAGTCGAGGAAGGAATCGGTTCGGGCATCGTAGAGATGGCCCAGGGAGACAACCTGGCCAAGAGCAGGACGATTCAGCGGTGTCTGAACCATGACGGGCAGGGTCTTTCGCCGGAGCGGGTCTGTGCCTGTCAAGTTTCTAAAGCAGGAGTGAGTGCTAGCTAGCAGAGAGCACTTCCGATGTAATGGCAAACGGAAGCGGTAATCACAATATGGCACCTAAGGAGGCGTGATAGAAAAAAGATTTATGCGGTGGGGAGCGAGGTTGGCTCGGCCTACAGAGTGACGGACGCCGGGGCTGGTGTTTTTAGCCTTGGCAAGCTACGGTACCAGGATCCCCGTCCGTGATATATCAGTGTGGGCTTAATCCAATTTGGTTCTTGTACCAATCATGGTACGCCAGCTTGTTGGCAGCTTTGTCAGTCTGCTTTGCATTGCAGCATGGCGGCTGCAAAAGTCGGCATCCCCATACCAATGGAGTAGACCTGTGGCTGTTGGCGGCCTGTTCAGCTGCCTGTGTTGCTGCCCAAGTTCGAGCCAGGATATACGCCAGGCCCCCCTTGTAACCCGACCACCCACCACACAAGAGAAGCCGCAAGCCAGTGAGGAGACTGGGGTGAGAGGAGGCTGGGTTGCTCAACCAATGACGCGACAAAGCTGAAACTTCGGTGAGGATGGGGTATCCGATGGCTGAAAACCCTAGAGCGGTTCCTAGCGCAGCGACGTGCAGGAAATATGAGGAGTCAATCTTACCACACGCAATCCACCGCCTCCTCCATTTTTTTCCTTTCATTTCTCTGTCCAATAGCCAAATTGCCGCAAGCCCTGCTCAGACGTGCAACGCCGCGCGTGTGTCGGCATCTAACGACTGGGGCAAGATAAATTGCCGGTCATGGTTTCCGCGAGCAATTTCGACTAGGGGACGGACTTGCTTGAGCTGCGCTGACAATTGGGCGAGGAAGTCGACGTTGGGTTTCTGGGCGGTTGTCGCGGGGCTAAAGAGGAAAGGAATCAGCGTGTAAGGTCCAGCTTTGTTGTGGAAGGCTGAGACATTAAAACACCGTCACCCCAGCAGAAGACACGCTCCTCAGTCAAAACCTAAGAGAATGGAAGCTCTCGAGAAATGTTCAGTATTGTGTATTCTTTCGGTAACACTAAGCACGTAGATCGCAAGCAGTCAAAGGATGCTTCATGTTGCGACCTGACAAGTCGACCACCTTCATGCCTGAGGCATCTGTCGGATCCCAGGAACAGCCGAGCCAATTAAGATGAGCTTTACTCCTCGCACCTACCCACCTTCCCTGCCACACCCACCATGCACAGAAAACCCTAATCCGGCCAACAGCTTGCTTGACCTGACGGCTGTCATTCAAAAATCAATTTTTAATAATTATGGTAAAATCGGAAATTTCAATGATAGACGTAGAAAGCGGAAAGCATCGAGTTAGGCACGGCACCCTGGTGAGCGACCAGCGCGTCCCGCATTAAAGTGAAGCTATTCCGAGACCGTTACTATAAAAGAATAAGTCAATTAGTTTAAGCTACTCAATTTATTCTTTACAATAATTCGAACAAACCGTTTCCCAAGCCCACAAAACGCCAATTCAAGCAGTAACTAAATGGGGGGTATTGAAGCAAACTGTTGGAGGAGGACTATGTGGGTATAAAGATGTAGCAATAGCAACAGTTGCCGAGCTATATCTCTCGCAAGCGGCACATCTGGACGGCTATATAGTAGTTCCAGCGCACGTGCAAGCGGCTGCGCCGCAGCGCGTGCGCAGGGTCAAACGAACCGTAACAACCAAGGAGCTCGCAGCTTATACTGCCTCCGCGCTTATTAACAAGTAACAGTTCCTTTTAGCCTATTAGGATGCTTCCAAAGAAGTTATGAGGGCCAGAAACGTGATTTCCGGCTTTAAAAAGGCCAGTATCTGGTTCATCAGGCTGGATATGGTGTTTAACGACCCTACCGCAATCCTTAACGAGGAGGAGGAACCCCAGGTCCCCTAAACACCAAAATTCAGAAGTCAATCGTTCAGAACACCATCATCAAAATACCGCAGGGCTCGCAGGCCATCCGTAAGGGCCTCCAAACCGCTAGAGAGTTTGTCTCACCAACAAACCGCGCCAACAGAGCTCTCCTTACCAAGGCAGGGGGAGCTCTGGATGCCAAAAACGCCAAGATCGTATATTTGAAGGCCAAAATCTCTAAGATAGAAAAAGATATTAACACCGCAAAGCCTAAAAGTAAGAAGAAGGTTAAGATAGATGGAAACAAGAAATTTGCAAAGACCAAGGCAATTGCTGAAGCTCAAGAGGCGAGCGAGAGGCTCCCCAAGCGGAGGAGAGGGGGTTAACAGCCAAACCCCGAACCAGTCGTTAAAGAGGTAAAAAGAGTGCTCAACTACAACTTAAGAAGGCTCAGGCAGATCCAAGAGATGTAGATACACGGTTTTACAGCTTAATTTTATGGAAAAAGTGGCCAAATTAATGTAGCTGTCCTAGAGGTAGTGATGCCAATCATGTCCGAAAGTGGGGTATATACAAGAGCTAGGTCCAGCTGTCTGGTATACTATAGGACATCCCATCTGTACTGGTATATCAGGTACTATTACAAATTCCAAGCTGGGATATTATGTACCATCCTAGATTCCAAGCTAGGATATTATATACCATCCTAAATTTCGAGTTAGGGTATTATGTACCATCCTAGGGCATGTACTGGTATATTCTAGGCCTAAATTTAAGACCGTAGCCTAGGATTCAGGACTAAGCCTAATGTTATAACCCGAATGGCATACCTTATCAAATTCCCAAGGTTAGTGTATATTGCTGTTTTACCTTTATTAATAAGAGAATGACATCGATATATTACAAGCCTAAAGGCCTATATTATAACCCTAACTACTTATAGTCTGCCTAAACTTAACAAAACGGAGAGACAAATTGTCTATAAAGTTTTAAGCGGTAGCTATTCCAGATTTAAATGTCCCAGTTCTAGGCCCTTATAGAAACTAGGACCTCTTTTAAGCTCCTCGGCAAAAATTGCACCTTTTAACGACAAGCGGTGTAATGTAGCTTTGTGAGCATATATTAGCCAGGGCTGATCTGGACTAATGAAATGTGATAAGGGATTATGTGATTTTAAGTATAGGCGTTTGTCGATTTTAGGGTAGTGAAACATTTATATCTGTATTAAAACGTTAAACTCTTTGTGACGACCCTGCAGGCCGTCACTTGGGCCGGGGCGGCCCGACGAATCCCCCGCAGAAGGAACAGTGCAGGAAGGCAGTACGCACAGTACTGCGCACTGGGCCAGGGGTGCAAAGACCCAAAGCCCCTACGACTAATCGTTAAGTGATCACTCTGATCTCGCCAAGAGCACGGTAATCACAGTAATCAGAGGTATTCTAATCACTATAATCACTCTTCGTGTTAGGTAAGCACAGTAATCAAGGTACGAAGTACCTCTTAGTTAGTTAGTATAGATAGTTATAGTTATGCCCATAACTACTGTAAGGGACTCTGGTTCCTTACGCTAGTATTTAATTATTCATTTATATCCTACTGTTCAGACTCACCTCTGTGTATTATAGTAATAACGACTTACAGTAACATTAAACCCCCTATCTAGGAGTGCTAACTTAATAAGCCGTCTTCGGAACGCCCTTTACTTATTAGCGTCTTACTATACGTTTTATCTTAACTTACGCTAGTCCTCTTAAGGCCTGTGTTAGGTGCAGGTTATAATACGATACTAACGTCTAGTTCTGAATGCTGTTTGTTAAATTCCCAGACACTACCTCTCTCCTACTAACATATTAACCTCTAGAAAAGGTAAGGAGATTAAAGAAGTGTAAACCTAGCTCCAGCTCCTTACTATCGACGAATTAGCTGCACGCTTTAAAGACCTAAACCTTAACTAGCAGGGGCTAGTTAAGGAACTTAATAAAGCCTTCCCTGGAGATATTAAGAGCTATATTGGTCTTATTAAAAAACTCTAAGCCTGACTTAACGCTATTAAGCTGGAGAATAATAACTTTAAGGGCTTATAGAAGAAACGAGTGAAGCTCCCTCTGCCGTTATGCTTTAAGGGAGACTCTGCGTAACTGGAGTCCTAAATAGCCTAACTTTAGAGTTATATTACTTACTACAATAAGCAGTTTTTCGAAGAAGAAGGAAAAGTTAGGTTTACTAGAGCCTTATTAGACAGAGTAGCTGCTTACTAGTATAAACCCTATATAAAGATAATTAACGACCTCTTTATAGATAAAGCGTGTAAAGAGGCTTTTAAGACTTAGGCTCTTTTCGATAATTTCGACGTATTTATTAACTAACTCCAGACTGAGTTTAAAGAACTGGACGCCCCCTAGCAAGCTAAGTAACGCTTTATAGCTCTAAGGTAAACGTCTTTAGTCTTTAAGTTCTCTATACGCTTTAAATTAGAAGTAGTAAAAACTAAGCTTAGCTAAAAGGCCCTAGTAATACTGTTTTAGAGTAGTCTGAAGGAATACGTTACTGGAGACCTTTACTAAAAAGACCAGCCAGACTACCTGTAAGAACTAGTCGAGATAGCCATTAAGGCCGATAACCGGTACTATAATCACCATTATCGAAAGAACTTCTAGAAAGAACAGACCCCTTACTAGCTAAATAAGCTTAAAAAGGGAAATTAGTTGACTGTAACAGGTTATTACCCCGGATTAATAGATATTAGTATAGTAAACTGTCAGAACCGACTTAACTGCGATAAGCTTTAACGGTAGCAGTAGTAAAGGCAGCCTAAGGACCTGTCCTAGGTCCAGTACTTTAACTGCGATAAAAAAGGACATATAGCACAGTAATACCCGTTATTAAAGCAAGTCGGTTAGAAACCTGTCCTGAAAGGAGGAAAGTACGTTAAGTTTAATTTAAGGGATATTTATATTAGGATAATAGGTAACGAAAAAGACTATACCTAGATAGACAAGTGCAATTTAGGAGATAAGGACGAAGAAGAAGAAGAACCTTAGGACGTAATGTACCTAGTCCTTAAGGGTGTCTTAGAAAAGTCAGCTACGGAGGTGCAGGTCGTTACAGACCGACTTTAAGGTAGAAACTCGGAACTGCTAGAGGTGCAGGTCACAGAAGACCAACTTTAGGAAGAGATGTTCTAATTAGCTGTGGCAGGCCTTAAAAACCTTACCTTGTAAGCTTAGGAATTAAGGAAGTCTAAGAAGGACCTTAACTTAAATTTTACTAAGATAGTAAAGGGAGTTGAAGAATTAGCCCTTTAGGTTACTTAAGCGGTAAAGTAAGCTTTAGAAAATAAAAGAGAATAAACTGAGAGAATTAAGCTGGAGAAATGAAAGTTCTTTTTAATAGTACCTCTTAAGACTTTTAAATACTTTAAGTACGCTGAGTAGATTAGCACCCTTACCTCTTTAGAAGAAGGATAGCTTAGATAACTACCCTGTATTAAAGCTAGTGTGCTTTAGACTAGTACCTTAAAGGTCCTTTAAGAAGGTATAAAGTAAGTATATTAATGGAGGGTTTAGGAGCTGAAGGAGAAATATTAAAAGTTAGTAGATAAAGTAGAGGACTTACGAGTTAAGAGCCTTACTGTGACGTTTAAGGATAGAGTAGTAGAAATTAAGTTAAAACTTTATAATAAAGTTTGTTTCGCTAATTAGCTTAAATATTAACTTATTAAGGAAGACTACTTTATGGAAGAATAAGTTAAGTTACTATTACCTAAGTTCTGGGAAGAAGTTTAGGAAAAGTAACGTACGTAAAGGTAAGTAGAAGAAGAAAAGAAAGAAGGTATTACTTCCCTTATTCTATACTTTATAACTGTTACACTTACTGTTAATATTGACTACCTTAATTACAGAGATATACTGTAAATTAATTACGTGTATGACAGCTATACCCTTAACCAGTATTATAGGCTTAAAACCCTTTATAACCACTTCTTAAGTATATAAAGATAGTATTACGCTGTTATAAGGGTAAAGTTAGAACTGGCTCATTATTAAGTTTCTTACTCCCTAATAAGAGAGTCTAGTAATAAGCGGAAAGTTACTGTAGTTAATTAGGCTCCTACCATATACTGGTAAGGAGGAGTACTTAATAACTGCCTAGTTGTAACGTGCTTGTTACATCTTAATGGAAAAGCTAGAGAATGGTAGAAGTGGGAAGATTACTAACGGATTTAAAAGTAAAAAGATATTACTGTGATTTAAGCCCGTAGAGCGTATTATTAACTTATTAAGGACTTTAAGAACATCGTACCGTTTAAAATTGACTGGACATTATAATGTAAGAACTTAAGAAAGGTTAATCGCTAGGTTTACTGGAGTTACCTGTTTTTCTAAAAGGAATTAGGAAAAGGCTGTAGGCCCTTTAGAAAAGCCGGAAACTAGTAGTTTACTAGTTAGTAAAAACTTTAAGAAAAAGGAGAGGCATTTAAAAGTTAGGCTAAATAAGACTTTAAGGACAGACGATTATTATAACTTAAATAATAAAAGAGTATAAGTACTATTCTGTTAATATTAATATAATAGACAGAAAAGGGAAGTTATTTAGGGTAAAAGCAGTGATTAATAACGGGAGTGCTTTTAACTTAATACACCCCTTATTAGTTAACCGAAGGAAACTCCTTAACGAAAAGTATAAAAAGGCTATTCCTATTCGAAATGGAGAAAAAGGCTTATATAAGTATAATAATAGCAAAGTTACTTATTACTTACTACTTCTAATTAAAGTAGATAAAGACGAATAATAAATAGACTTTAACATTACATTAGTAACAGGGTATAATATAATCCTAAGTCTACTTTAATTAAAAAAGTATAACTTTATAATTAACTGGAAGAGTGGCTACCTTACCTTTAGTAAGTCCCTTAACTGTAATTACTGTTTGGAGAAAGCTAAAAAGGTACTGAACTGTTTTAAAGATGCATGAAGTATTTAGAAGCATATTAAACCCTTAAAACTAAGTACGGTTTAGGTTAGGTTTATTAAGATAGTTAAAGGATTAGAAGGTTTACCGCACTACCTAAATAACGATTTAGAAGGTGGAAAGAAGTTAGAAGCTAATTTATAGGTAAGTGAAGAAGTTAATTTATTTAAAGTACTTGTAGAATATAAGAAGTTTACCTTATTTCGAAAAAAGATACCGTAATTACTAGACTACAGATTATAAGATTACGAAATTAAGCTAAAGCTGGGAGTGAAGCTTTGCAGCTTCCAGCCCTATTACTTAAACCCCTAGTAGGCTAAGGCCTTAAAGGAGTATATTAATAAGAACTTAAAAAACAGGTTTATTATAAAGTCCCAGTTATTAGTAGGGTATTTAATATTATTCGTTTTAAGAAAGGGAGATAGTAAACTATATATAATTATTAATTACCGAACGTTAAATAAGGATATAATTAAGAATTACTACTTATTACTACTTATTACGGAAATGTGAAAACGGATTATTAAAGTAAACTGGTTCTTTAGCCTTAATTTCCCCATAAGATTTAACCACGTTAAAGTGAAGGAAGAGGACGAATATAAGACAGCCTTTCGGACTTGTAACAGGTATTACTAATACTGTGTTATACTGATAAGATTAATAAACGCCCTTATAACTTTCTAAAGCCTTATTAATAGTGTTCTCTGCCCTTTCCTCGATAAGTTTATCTTTATATATTTAGATAACGTTTTAATCTATTCTGAAACTTTAGAAGAATACCGAAAGTATATGCGACAGGTTTTAATAGCTCTTGAAAAAGCGAAGCTGACAGTGAACTTAGAAAAAAGCTATTTTTATATTTAGGAACTAAACTACTTAGGGTTTAGAGTAACCCTTAGAAAGCTCGAAATGTAACCAGAGAAGACAGAAGTAATTAGAGATTAGCTTACTTTAAAGAACTAAAAAGAGTTATAAACCTTTATTAACTTTACAAACTTTTATTGCTGTTTTATTAAGTACTTTATAAAGATTGTAAGGTTACTGTATAAGCTTACAGGAGAAGGTAAACTGTTTAAGTAAACTGATAAATAGTAAAAGGCGTTTAAAGACCTTAAGCACGCCTTTATTACAGCGCTAGTCTTAGCCCTCCCTGATTTCTTAAAGCTATTTTAAATCGAGATAAACTCCTTAGAATTTGTAATCGGCAGAGAACTTAGCTAAGTCTAGGATAATGGGAAACGTTACCCAGTTACCTTCCTATTGAAAGGAATCCACAGCCTAGCCTTATAATATCTAATTTATAATAAAGAATTAATAGTAATTATTTAATACTTTACTAAGTAAGTACTATATTTAAGTGGTATAGAAGAACCAGTCTAGGTCTTTTCTAACTATAATAACCTCTAATACTTCTTAACGAAAGAACTTAGTTTACAGTAAGTATAATAGGTAAAGTTAATAGCCCCGTTCCACTTTTAGATCTATTACGTTAAAGGAAAAGATAATAAGTAAGTTAATGCTCTTAGTCGGAGACAGGATTATAAAGATACTAATCTGGTCCTAATCCCCGTTATTATATTTAACGAAGTAAAGAACGGCACGATAGAACATATATTATAAGTGTTAAATAATTAAATATTAAAATAAACTATTAATATCTATATAAACTTATAAATAAAGTATAATATCTATTAATAATAATAGGACTTTTAAGTAAAAAGGTTAATAGAAGGAACCTGTAAGTATAAGTACCTTTTAGGAGACTTTTTAGGATATGTGTAAAACTGTAGTAAAGAGTGTTTAAAGTATCTAAACTATAACGAAACTAGTTATTAGCTGGAATTACTGTTAGAAGGTATAGACGGCACGCTTAAACCAGGAGTAAGGCTTTAGTATTAAGAGAAACCGTACGTTTACAACTTAAATAAACGAAAGGAGTACGTTTAGTAAGTTTATAAGTCTTAACTTAGGGGATATATGGGCTAAGTTAAGACTCTTATGCAGGCCTAATAGGCGTACGCCTTTTTAGGAATAAAGAAGTTAGTTGAGAAAGTGGTTAATAACTGTAACGTCTGTTACTGTAAGTAGAATCGGCAGTATAAGCCTTATGGACTTCTCGAATTACTTCCCGTACTACAGGTGTTATAAAGTTCCGTTTTACTTAATTTCGTTATAAAGATTTTAAAGTCTAAGGACCCTGTTACAGGAGTCGTTTATAACTAAATCCTCGTAATAGTTAATAAATTAACAAAGTGGGCCTACTTTCTGCTAACCTTAAAGGATATAACAGTAGAGTAACTTGTTTACGTCTTTAAGAAAAAGGTAGTTTTATAACACTTTTAACTAGATAATATCGTTATAGATCGAGATAAGCTAATCGTATCGAAGTTCTGGTAAAGACTAATGTAGAGAATAAGTGTAAAAAGTAAGTTTTTAACAGCTTTCCACTTACAGACAGATAGTTAAATGGAACAAGTTAATTAAATACTTATAACGTATCTTTAAGCTTACGTTAACTTTAAATAAAATAACTAACTTAAGCTGTTACTAACAGTATAAATAATTTACAATATAATATTAGTTAAGTTAATAGGTATATTACTATTCTTTACTAATTACAGTAAGGAGCTTAAGCTCCGTTAAGGCCTACTTATTAGTGTCCCTTAAGCTGTAGTCTGCGCAGATCGAATGTAAGAGTTACATAATTACTTATAAGCTGAACTTAAGTTTATACGTGAATAAATGAAGAAGTTTACTGATAAACACTAAATTAAGTAACTAATATTTAAAAAAGGACTTTATTACGATAATAAATAAGTTAAGGGACTGATTCTTTAAAAGGGGGATTATATCTACCTTTTTTCATAAAACCTGCATTCGAAACAGCTTAGTAAGAAGCTCGACTTTAAAAGGTACAGACTATTTTAAATTAAGAAAAAGGTCGTTACCTTTAATTATAAATTAAACTTACTTATTAGTATAAAGGTGCGGATTAAGGTTTTTTATATCTTGCTTTTAGAACCCGCCCCGAAGGAAGTTCCTTTGGAAAAGAAGATTAAAATCGATGCTGATAAGGATAAGTACGACGTTAAGGAAGTTGTAGATTTATAAAGGGGAAAGAACACGTTTGAGTATCTTATTAAGTAGTTAAACTACAGTCTTAAAAGCAACTTATAGGAACTAATTAAGAACTTTAAATACTTAAACTTAATTACAGAGTTTTACTGAAAGAATCTAAACTAACTAAAGCTAACGATAAGAACCAGAAAAAATAAGATAAGATCTGATATTTAAATTACTATACTGAAGAGTAAGATTACCGTAAGACTTAAAGCTTAAGAAGCGGTAGGAAACTCCTTAGTAGGTATAGAAGGACATTTATTAAAAACCTTAGCCAGGGTTGTAAGGACTTTAGACTTAATAAGGAGGCTGGGCCTCCTCCAGAGTCCCCAGCACGTACCGCATAAAAACAAGTACTGGTAAGAAAGTCAGTAAAAAAAAGAAAAACAAGCAGGTGCGTTACCGCTATGCTAGGAAAGGCCGTTTTCATTTATTAAAAGAAAAGAGTAACGGACTAAATTAAGAAGAGGTCGCTGGCTGCGGCAATCCCCTAGAGAAGGAATTACGCGCCAGTTCTGCTAAGAGGCTCCCTTAATCGAATTTAAGAACTGGCACGGTTACTTCTTAGGCCTTACGCTCCTCCTCTGTTATAATGTTAAACTTGTAGTTAAAAAGTTCGTCTACCTGCCGCACTAGTCCCTTCTGTTAGTCCTTAAGGCGCAGAAGCTTAAAGGCAGTGTTGTGGAGAAGAAGAGCGGTTTTACGCTCTTTAGCGTTAAGATGCTTCTTTTCGTCTAAAACCCCACGTAAGACGGACAGATCGTTTTTATAAACGTTATAAGATAAGTATACAGTCTTACCGGCTGTTATATAGTAACTGCACAATTTACTTTTACTGGCCACTTTACAGTTTAGCAGGTTTAGGTAGCAGTAACAGTTACACTTTACGGGTATAATAATCTTAAAAGTAAGAATAAACTTAGCGTTAGTAATACGGCGTTTAATTGATAAAGGTACTGCGTTTCTCCTGTTCTTAGTTACCTGGTTAGACGATATAACGATTAGTGGAAGAAAGAAGGAACATACAAGTAGTTCTTTATAGAAAAAGAACGTCGAAGAGGGGGAATCGTATAACGACCTTACAGGCCGTTACTTAGGCTGGGGCAGCCCGATAAATCCCCTGCAGAAGGAACAGTGTAAGAAGGTAGTACGCACAGTACTACGCACTGGGCCAGGGGTATAAAGACCTGAAGCCCTTACGACTAATCGTTAAGTGATTACTTTAATCTCGCTAAGAGCACGGTAATTACAGTAATTAGAGGTATTTTAATTACTGTGATTACTCTTTGTGTTGGGTAAGTATGGTGATTAAGGTACGAAGTACTTCCTAATTAGTTAGTATAGATAGTTATAATTGTGCCTATAACCACCGTGAGGGACTCTAGTTCCTCACGCTAGTATTTAATTATTCATTTGTGTCTTACTGTTCAGACTCACCTCTGTGCATTATAGTGACAACGACTTATAGTGATATTAAACCCCCCGTCTAGGAGTGTTAGCTTAACAAGCCGTCTTCGGAACGCCCCCTACCTGTTAGCGTCCTGCCATACGTTCTGTCTTAACCCGCGCCAGTCCTCTCGAGGCTTGTGTCGGGTGCAGGTCGTAATACTCTTACCAGCTGAAATTAGGGTAAACAGACGTACTAATATATCTCTTCATCTCGTCCATAACTATCTACCATAAAACGCTTAATACCTTAGTCCACTGCTTTATAATAATAAGGAGCGTGGGTATAGTCTTAACTAGATTAAGGTGAAGGGTAGCTGGGAAAATGAAAGTTAATAATGTGCAGATTTGTTTAAAAGGTTAGGGGAAATACCTTATACTGTGATCTCTATATGTGAAATTTCCAAGGCTAAGATGCCATATATAGACGTTACATCCTAGGTTTTCTTTACAAATTTATCCCTAAATATAGCTTTAATGTCGAAACAGGCCTTAATATAAGTAAAACTTTTAAAGGGTAAGGGGCAGGGCGGGGTAACGACACAATATCTCACATTAGAGATATTAAAGGTTCTAAGGGCATTATCTGACTTACTGAATGATTCGACGTAGCAAGACCGAGCGGATCGAGCTCCCTAAAGGCTTAAGCTTAAGGTAGGAGAGCTTTAATAGCTTAAGGTAGAACCACCAGGAGATTTAGGAGAGTTAGGTTTCAATATATTACTTAATATCGACTCTTGAAAAGTTACTATTATTATTAAAGGAAGAAAGTTAAATAGTTAGAAAGTAAGAGGAATTTATATTTAAGTTAAAGGGCCGGTGTATAAGTGTGAATTTTTAATTACCGTTTAATTTTCAGTAAGTTACACGTCTTTATTTAATAAAAGTTTGGATAAAAGCCTTAAAGCTTCTTTATTAAGTAGTAATATCCTAGTTTTATTTTAACGAAAAATAGAAACTAATTTTAAAATAAGATTAATATTACCTTAACCTTATAAACCTTAAACGCCACTAAGATAAGTAAACTTATTAAAGCTTATAATGGTATTAGGGGTGGTTTTATAGTGAATCCTAGTGTGTTAGAGGACAAGCGTTACAGAAAAAATTTAACTTAACTTTAAAGAAACATTACACTAATCTAATAGTAAAAAGAGTCTGTTAGAAACACGGCATATTAGAATCTTATAAGTTCAATTACTTAATTAAATTACTTATATTAGCTCTCTAGCTTTGCTAGAGAGCCCCTTATTATAATACTGTGTAGTGGTAAAAGTGGTGGTAAACTGTGGCTTTAGCTAGCTGAACTGACTACGTTAATTCAGGTCCCCTAAGCTCCATTCAGCTTAACCGGCCATACCTTCCACCTATACGTTTTAGCCTCTAGCTAGAACCCCTTCCTTTTAATAATACCAGTTATATTTTAAGAGATTTTAATAAGATGTAATATTAGTTAAGAGTCAATACCTAAATGTTATACTACTCTAGTAACTAAATTAAGTACTTTACCTTTCTATAGAGAATTCTTCACTTATACTGTAATATTAAGATCCTTCTTTTAAGGATGCGGCCTTTTTAACAGTGTTTAAAATAGATATTAGTGTGCTATTTACATGATTATTAGGACAGGTACTTAACTGTTTAATATATATCTTTTCTTATTAGTTAGGAAATTGGAATTATAACACGCTACTTTAGGAATGATTATATATTTATATAAGTAATGTTAAAAGATAGCTTAAGTTTTAAAACAACAGGTAAGTTAAGTAATTAAGGCTTAAATTTAAGACTGCGGCTAGAATTTACTAAAAAAGGCGACAGTAAGTTATAACCCAAATCCTAAACTACAGTCCTGAATTTTAGCCTATAATATACTAATATATGCCCTGGGATAGTATATAATATATTAACATTAATAGAATAGTATATAAAACTTACCACAGAGGAGAACAGGATAGTTACTTTTAATAAAAGAAGAACTGTTATAACACGTAGGATAATATTAGAAATCTAATACTATTAATAACTAATTAAGCTAGATTTAAATTAAGACGATTATATAACGTAAGTATTAATAATAGGACTTAAATCTGTTATAAATCTAAGCTAGAAGCTTTAGTGTAATTTAATTTAATTCTACTTTGTAAAACTGTTACTCCTCACGCGGGATAAGTGTAAATAGAAACTTAAAAGTGATATATATAAAGTAAAACAGTCACATATACTATAACAGGGCCTTAGTTAGATCTAAAGGTTCTGGTTTAAATCAAGCTGCTAGTGCGTGTAAGGCGCACAGCTAATATACTATAAGGTCTGGGGCCCCATATAGGCGGCTAACGTTAAGGGTCTAGAGCTATTACCACTTCCAGCGTTAGTGATAGCTTTAAAAAAATCTGGATTAAAGATTTGAAGTTAAAGGCTTCCAGATCCAGATAGAAGATTTAAAATAAAAAGCGAGGGTAGCTGCCCTCTAATCGGAGGAAGGCTACGTTCTAATTAAACTTTACACACACACCTACCTTTACACTAACCATTTTATTAATCTAACCCTTTTACCTTAATCCTAACACCCTTACATTACAGTTAAAACAGTTAAAAAACCTAAGGCTGTACTTACTCTTTAAGTTTTATATTATAATGTAATGTAAGACACTTTCTTACACTTTATAATAGCTATAGGGATAGTTAATATATAACTTAACGGTTATTATTTATAAGGGAAATAAGATTATTAACAGCGGATATACTTTTTATATTTTGTAACAGATCTATACTTTATAGCGGAGCGATACAGAATAACGTGTTTAAGAGTCTCTCTTATTCTGGTATTATATAATGTAAGCAGTTAAAACGAGAATGTTCCTATTTTACATAATATATCCTTTTACACTTTAATAAATATACTTAATCTTAAGTACTGCAGACCTTATTAAGCTCCTCCTTTTTAAATATATACCTTTTTTAATAAAATTAATTCCACCTTAACCTAAGCTCCTAGGAAGTTATTAGTAAGTTAGTAATGTTTATCTCATTAGTGAGAGACTTTACTTCTTTAATAACAGTAACGTAATCTTCCTTATCTTGGTTTATTCTATATCTTTACAGCGCCTAAGCAAGGTCGCTAGGGGTGGAGCGGGTAACTGGGGCCGGTGAGGGCAACTTTAGGATAAAATAACAGCGCCATCGCGTCCATGTCAGTCGTCCTCAGCCTAAATGTGTTCAAATTCGACCCTAATTGCCCGCTGCCCACAGACCTCCCGGACATAAACGCGAGAAAAACCAGCCGGGCGGGCGTAGTGCGGCTAGCGCAGGATGAGGGGCTAACGGTGCGCTAGTTGGCGCGGCGGTACGGCGGGTACTAGGGGATAGCGTTTATAAGCACAGCCAAGTCCATCGCCAACGACATGACCGTGTGGGCTGGCTAAGGAGGGTGCCGAAAACTTCACTATCACCTTCCCTTTCCTACTGTAGGGACTGGACGCTGTCACCTAGAAGCTTGTCCCTAAGTTACAGCGCTGCGGCTATTTTAGGGAGGATTACTCTAGGGTCACCTTAAGTAAGTACCTTAAGCTGTTAAGGCCGTAGAACCGCTTGTTTACTTAATGTGTAATTTAATTAGATGTAATAAGCTGATCCCTGATAAAAGGGGTAGTTACTAAGCCCTAAGTATATACGGTACCTGGATTATAAGGAGGGTAATATATATATTAGGGTGAGCTTATATCTGTTCTTATTAAAGAGAAGTAAAACTAGTATGGATTATAGATCCCAGAGCCCTGAAGAGCTTTAAGAGCATCGCCTTACTATATATATGTGTAACTTACTGCCCCTTGTGTTTTCAGCAGGGATCATTACCTCCATCAGTTCTTAGCCTAAGGTAGGTTTTAATTACAGGGATCTGCTATATAGATATAGAGTAGCGTGAATAACTACTTCGATTTTAAAGCTGTTCTTTTTATTATGCCTGTTAGTTGGTTTTGCTCCTCCATTTTTCACTATTTTTTTCCCTTTCTCACTTAGGTATTAAAGAGAAGAAATAAAAGCTAACCAAAAGGCTAACGTAAAAGTTAGCTTAGTTTAGTTACTATGCTAAATATTAGCTATCAGGCTGCTGTACATATACTACACTTTTAAATTCTAGCACACGACCTTGGAATAGTTTAGCATAGGAGGGAGCGTATTTATTTCATTTAGCAGTTATATAGTAATATTATTATCTATATAACCTGTAAAGAGCTGTAGAAGCTAACAGGTTTCTAAAGCCTGTACTAGCCTTACTAAAAGAAGTAGTTTAGGGGGCTGCGTGTTACAACCTGGACCTAATAGGGGACGAGAGTCGACACCCTGGGGCTTAGTGGTATGGAAGATAAGATGTTAATGCAAGTCCTCACAGACAGGGGGTTTATAAAGTCAATAGTCGTATGTCATTATAGCATAATATATAGGTGAACTGTGCAATAGGACACCATTGAAGATGATTAATTAACAAAGCGAGTACTTCCGTAAGGAACTAAAAGATTCCTCCTGCCATCGTGTTCACGATGATAGCTATCTATACTAACTACTAAGTGCCACGGCGCGGGGCGCAGCGGGGCGGCAGGACTGGCATACGGCCAATCAGCAGGGTCCCGGTGTCCCGGCACAAAGGGAACGGGGCTACGGGACCACTTGGATATATACGAGCGGCAGCGCTGCCCGGGCTCAGGCAGATTGAGAACACCAGTCAGCAATTACAAGTACAGTTCAGAGCTTGACACACTTATGTCTACGAAACGCTGCGATCCCTGTGCTCAACACTTGCTGAACCCAGTTGACCCCAGACACCCTCTGCGCGGTACCTTCCAGGTTGCCCTTGTGGCCACCCTGACACAGCCGCACCTCCTGCAAATACGCTACGCTACCCCTGTAGGAACGCGTGGATTGTTACAGTGATCTAGTTCTTTCCCGAGTCGGGTATAGGGATCGTTGTTCCGGACCCGGAGAATGCGTTGCGGCGAGCCCCCGGATTAGAAGATAACCCGGAGGTCGAGCGACGGCAGTATCCGTTAAAATCAACATCACAGTCGGGATTCTTGATCCGAAGAAAGTTTCTGTTGAGTCTCATGCCCGAGTCTTATAGATTCGTGGCCCCGTAGTCGGCCGAGAATGGTACCCCTGGGAATGCCAAGCCTCCGCGCAGTCCGCCGAACTCCCCGGCCCCGGAGGATATGCGTAATGGTTTCTTGAACTTGGTCTTCTGTGTACGGCTTGGGCGATTTCGGAGTCATGATGCTGATTGTTGAACGGTCGATTTTGATGGTGTTGGGTTAAGATGTGGGCGGCCAAAGTTGGGGCTGCAGCTGGGCCGGACTGGGAGTCCCAAGTGGCCCAAAAGGTGTGAGGGGGGAGTTGGTTCAAAATTAGGTGATGGATATTATTGGATACGGAGCGAAAGTCGGTGTAGCGCATGGTCTGCAAATAGTTCGACCATTGGCCCAGCAGCGCCCATAAATGTGGAGGTGAGGCCTCACTACCTCAGTCTGCCACGAATTGGGGTTCGCCACGAATTAGGGTCGCGACCTGTTGCTGGGCACATGAGTTTTTTGCCTTGCGGGCTGCCCTGCCCGTACACGATTCAAGGCAACCTGGGCCACGAGAGGCGACGCTGGCAAGCTCAGAGCGGATTTCTCGATTGAGTTCTCGCCGCAATCTAAAGGTCTGTAGTGTCTCAATGCCGGACACCTAAAGTTGATTGCCTATCGGCAGTTTGTGCTCTTGTCCCATTTCTCTTCTTGGCTTTGCCCGACCGCGCTGTCAATTAAGGTGTTCTGCGAAATGGGGTCCGTTGGCCCCCCAGTTCCACGCCAGGCGGCCGATGCGGAGCCTCTCTTTAAGGAAGCTACCGCAACGTTCCTGGAATGCCTTTCAGAGGAAGAGAGGCTGAATTTCCTCTCCTGCTCCTCGCCCGAAGCGCTTGTCGCAAACATTGCGGCGCTCTATCCCAAGAGTCGGAAAAGCTTGGTGGACAAGACGGCGCAACATGTTTCCTCGTTTTCGCTGAAGCTTAAACCATATTTCGAGATCCTGGGAATCTTTGTCCAGTCCCATCCGGAGTGGACCGCGCTCGCATGGGGCGCCATCCGACTGATCCTCGAGGTAAGTTGTTGTTGTGCCGGGAGCAACGTATCGCTAACAAACTGCCGTGTTGCGGTGACAGCTCGCCAGCAACTACGTCTCGTTCACCGAAAAGTTAGGCGAACTCCTGCATGACATCAATGGCAAGTTGCCTCGCTTCAGCGACCTTTTCGAACTGTGGAAGAACGACAAAGCACATCGAGCATCGCAGAGGCTCCAGATCTCCATCAAGGCCTTTTATGTCGACCTATTCCACCTTTTCAGGGCCATCGCCGGTGTTTTTACCAGAAGAAACAAGAGTAGGCAGCCTCTTGGGACGGGGCGGCCATGGAACACATGCTAAATGACGTGGTAACCTCGCAGAGATTAGCGCCCTTCGTCAGGTTATGAAGCTCTGTTGGCAACCCTTCGATACCCAGTTTGGGAGCATAGTATCCAGGCTCAACATCCACTCCCAGGCCGTCTACGATGAGATTAGAGTCCTGGAAACGGCCGCGCTAATCCAAACGTGCCAACTGGAGCTGCAGCAGCTAAGCATATCACAGGGAAATACCTCCACGCTTGGTGAAATCAAAGAACGTCAACAAGAGATCCAGGAAATCCTCAAAGAAGCAGTAGAGAAGCAGAAAGAATCCCGAGCCGCGGAGCAAGACAAGTTGGGCCACACCATGAAGGAACACTTGAATGAGGTGAAGGTGGCGATGGAACTACTGTCGATTCAAGGCTTCGGTAAGACACTTTTGACAGAGATCATGCCGAGCTAACATCAACCTGTCACTTAGAAACCATCTGTGATCGTGTGCGTGATTTCTTGGCAGCCCCAGACTTCCAGGATCCATTAAACCAAGCGCAAAAGAGTCGGAAGGAGGGAACTGGCATGTGGCTGATGAAGCACACTTCTGTAACCCACTGGGTCGAAAAATCTACAGACAACGTGCTCTGGGTGAACGGTACGTAGACCAGGGATTCAGCGTCTGGCCCAGTCTCTCTAATCTTTATCGCAAAATACAGGAAATCCCGGCTCCGGTAAAACCATCCTTGCCGGCACCGCTGTGCCCGAACTTCGCACGGTTATTCCATCTCAAGATGCCGTGATCATATACTTTTTTTTCTCATCTAGCCACAGTGAAATCACCCTTGGATCGAGAAGCAGAGCTGCAAGCGCCTATCGCGCAATGCTAGCGCAGATCCTCCATTTCTCTCGGACGAAATTCACCTCGGCAAGCGAGCCAGTGATGAATGCTTTCACCTACGCAATGCAGCGGTCACCGCAGACCACTGGTTCTGAAGGAGACATCATCAACCTCCTTCATATAGCAATTCGCCTGATCCCTAATCTCTACATAATCATGGATGGGGTCGACGAATGTGACCAGCCCGAAAAATTCTTGCTCGAGTTTCTCCCACTATTATCTGGAACCCGAACCAAGGTTCTATTCTTCAGTCGCCCGAACATTGATAGACTCCAACAAACAGTCCCGGGAGATTACCGCGTGGCAGTCGACACGCACAACAAAGCTGACATTCGTCTCTACTGCGAAGCCGGGCTCTCTACGTTGGTCGAGAGCCATATGCTGCCTCAAGACGTCTACTCTCTTGGCGACATGGCAGATTGGATGACGGCAGGTGCAGACGGCATGTTTCTATGGGCGGTCCTGATGTTCATCTACCTGGAGTCTCCCCGACTAGCCCCTACCCCGGAAAGAGCGGCTGCTGCCAGGCTGAAGGCCATCAAGGATTTCCGCTACCCGGATGGCCTCGACAACATGTATGCTCGAATTCTCGGGTTAATCTGGTCTGCACTTCCGTACGAGCGAGAATTAGCGAGGCAAGTGTTCCAGTGGATTATTCTCCGGAAGTCACCAATCGCCGCCCATCAGCTCCACGATATCCTGGAGTTTTCGTATGATCGCGACCAGGAAGGACAGTCAGTTTTACCACTGCACACCGCACAATACAGATCCTACAATCCAGAGAACTCCGATGCGATGAGAAGCATGATAATGATGGCGTGCTCAAGCCTCGTAGTCTTGGAAGACTCCGTCTCGTCGCCCACAGGCAACTTCAAGCGCTACAGCTTCATCCATCTTTCGGCTGCCGAGTTTCTCTCACGGCGTCTGAGCGAAATGCGCCCAACATTGGAGTGCGACAAGGAGCCCATTAGCTTCTTTTCCATCTGCACACCAGAGTCTGAGGCAAGACTCACCAAAGACTGCCTTGACTACCTGGCACTTCGCATCCCCCCTCGGCCGCTGTCCGGGAGCATACTGGAGGGCGCTGGGAAGAAATTTTTGCAGCAAACCTACCCATTTCTAGAGTACGCCAACCTCTACTGGGCATCCCACCTTAGGCACTCTTTCGGCTGCAGACATGATGCACGTCTTGGTAGCGAGCAAACTCTCACAACATCAGTATTGGATTTCCTTTCGCGGAAGGGAACCTTGATGATGTGGCTGGAATCCCTCTATCTTTTTGGAAATGGGATATGGTATTTCGACAGCTTTCAGTTTTGGGTCGCTGCAGATATGGGACGAATATCTGCAGGGCAAAACCAACAGAACACTCTGGTAACGGAGCTCTTGTCTTTCTTCGACTATCTCTCTACCCTTGAGCGCGAGTGGGGAGTTTCTCTCCGAATCGCTCCGCAGACGATCTGGCAAGATCTCACTGCCTTCAACCCAAGCCGATTCTTCTTACAAACAACTGCCACGACAGCGCGATTTGTGGGCTCCACAGAGTTTGACTCGGATTCTCTGTCAAGGGTCTGCTTGTGTACGATTTCCGAAGATCTCCCAGATGGCAGCTTGATGGCGGTTCTGAGCATCTGGCCCTCAAGGTGAGTGACGACAACTATTCATCGTGCCCCCCTCCGGACAAACCTAGTGGATAGGCTACAATGCTGATTACTGCAGGTCATTCTATGAGACGTGGAATCTGGTTTCTGGTCGCGATAACATCAGCGCCCTCTACCGCGAGTGCCACGGTTGGGCGGCGCGGTACCAGCTCTGGAACCCTCGGGCAGTAGAGCCACAACTCGTGGAGGAGTATAAGTTTGGCTTGGACAAAGATGAAGTGTGGCTACAAGTCCAGCATTTTCTAATGCGGTCCCCGCCCGAAGCTAAGGGATCTCTGCAGGTGTCCGCCAGCGGTCGCAAGCTCCATTTTCCGACCGCCATCAATAGGAATGACCTCGCCACCTTTGCTATTCTGCGTACCGTATACGTCTTCTCAAGAAAAGAACTAGGGACGCCGGGTTCGTCGAGGCACGAATCACACGTCCTGCCTCTTGACTTCAACGAGACTCTCAAGTCAATCTGGACATCGAACCTCACGGAGGGCAGACAGTCAACCACAATCAAGTACACCTATGGGATTGAGTTCAGCGGTTGCGGCAAGTATGCTCTCTATCACGATATTATGGGGATGAAGGTCCTCCCAAAGACAGATTGCCGGCTAGCCACGACATTAGCCATGTTCTCCATTCGCGGCTCGGATTCCGGACAAGAAACAGCGGCGATGTCCCAAACGGTTCGCTTCCTTGGCACCGTTAAGGGCGGCATGGACAGCCAATACTTTGCCGGATGGAGTTTCCATCCAACTCTGCCGGTTTTGGCGGTGCAAATACAGAGCCTCACCGCGAGAATATCGCAAAACTTGATGCTCTGGAATTTCTCTTGTGGTATGGACTCCCTCCATGCTCTGAGCGGGTGAAAGCCTGGCTATCTAGCTGCTCGCTAACAGCCCAACTCCTCAGCCGCAAAGAGCCCCGGTCAGCCCTCCATGGAACCTCTTACGGCATCTCTCCCTGGGATTGCCGAGCAGTTCAACTTCTCAGATTGCGGGGGCCATCTTGTCCTCAAGTACCGGGGGCTCGAACACCCCAAGATCCAGTCCCTCTCCAAGTCCAAGCTGATTAAAGCGGCAATAAGGCAACAAGGACAGCTCGGCGACGGGAGATCGCGCAAAGTTCTCCATCCCTCTGCGCAGCTGGGGGCTGTCACCCTGAAGACGTCAGCGACGCGAAATGCCGGGCATATCGTGGCAGTGCAAAAGGAGAGCGGGGAGATGGCGTTCCAGCAGATTTCAATGTCCCGGAGCGGGCTCAAAGAAGTCCAGCTAGTTCAACATTCTAGCGGCACAGAGGAGTTACAGCCTCTGCTGTCTCTACCCGACTCGACTTCTAAATCCGTCCGGCCCAGCGTGCATGCGCCCGGTCCTCAGGAAGAAACGTTCACCGTCATTTTGAACCACACAGCGCAACCATTGTACGATTTTTCCGAAAACATCGGCGCTGGCCCCCCCATGGTGATCAAGAAGGATCAGAGGGCGCTGGTTCAAGCAAGAAAGAGAAAGATTTTGGAAATCTCATCTGAAGATCCCGGACCGGGCAACGAGTCAGCGCCTGGGCGGATCGACCTGGATGAGTGAATCACATAGATTTAAATATTAGTTTTCCTTGTAAGGGGCATACATGCTGTGTTAAGGCCCTTGTAATCTGTTCTTCAGTCCCAAGATCCCAGCCGTGCACACTTAAAGGGCCACTGAATCACATTACACCTCACCGCCAAACTACCTACTTGTCACGGCTGGTCAAAGGTCGTATGGTGCATATGACCCACTTTCGAAACTGAGGCTGCCAACCTTAGGATTCCACATCCCTTCTTGGGGGTTAGCTCAGTTGGGTGGGTCTGACTGTGCGAGTCGTGACACGGTTGCCCCTGGGTTGAGATGGGAGGACTATGTTTAGCAACCGAATAGAAACGAAGCAATCCGCTTGGGGAGTGTCCCAGCTTGAGGGTTTGAAGATAGTAAGATTTACCTACTTTCGTGAATAAGGAAGACGGGAATGGAGACCTAATGGGGGACGTTACTGGGTTTTTATGTGACTTTGGGGGGAAGGAAGAGGAGCGGAAAGGGGGTGGGGGGTTGGGGGTCCTATTTTTGGGCCACCTGTGTTCCAAAAATTGGGACCTCGCGAAAGGTTGCCATTTGAACTGCAGGGTACTGCCTACCGATCTAAACCATGTTTGGCGATTTCTCCGATCATTTCCTGAGTAGTGTAGCGCTTGAGTAGCGCCTGAGCAAGGTGACTAGGGGTGGTGCGGGTGACTTGGGGTTGGTGAGGGCAACTTTAGGGTAAAACAACAGGGGTTGTATTGGCTGAAAGGCCCGGTGCGCGAGTCATTACACCAGGCTATTTCGTCAATGGGTCCCATGCTTTGCACACCATCTGTTCTCGTCCTACCTGCCTCTGTCAGAACCCGGAAGCACAAAAGAGGGTCTGAGCGCAGAAGAAGGTTGAAATAAGGATGCCCTCGGGCGGGCTAGAGGAGCTAGCAAAGCCTGGGGATCTAGCATTGGCGAGGGCCAAGTTGGATGATCTGAAGCTTGTCGAAGCTTGTTCAACAACCAAGTCAACACGGTGGACGGGTGACTTCGATGAGAGGGGAGCCGTTTACTACAGTGGCGCACCTATAAAATCCCCGGTTTGCACTGACCACTGACCGGGGACAAAATTCTGGGGTCGGTACTGAGACCCCTGTCGAGGTTCGTGTTTTCTGGACGGCCAAGCGCGCCAATGGGCGTCCCGGGAACCGCTCCCGGGCTTGACTTTGCAAGTCCAAACGCGGGGTCCTCCGACATTCAGCATCGTGAACGTCATCTAGCCAAGTCTATGCCAGATTTGGGCTTAGGTTGCGAAAAGCACGGGCAGGGACTAGTACCAACATGAAGGGCTCGGGGCGCGTCTCCCCTGCGAGGAGCTCCGAGCTAATAGCAGAGGTACCAGACCTCAATGTGGTATTGAGTGTTATATCCTGCAGGTGATCCCAGGCCTGACCTAGTCCGGAGGATCTCCATAGGGTACCTAGGTAGTACTGTCCGTAGTACCGTTCCAGTCACCAAAAGCTCCAGTCCTTCGTACCTATATTGCGGTAGGCACCGCCATGCAAGCTCCATGCTTCTCTCTATACACCGACCACTTGGACCTGCTTGGCAAATGCAGATGGGTGGCATTCCGTGGGTTCAATCCCCCGGTGGCGTTCGGCATCCATGTTCCCCGCCCTGCAGGCCAGTCATCAACCTGGGGTAAGCAGTCAGGGGGTGCAGAGATGGCTCTCGCTCTTGGCTTATATCTATCAACAATATCACACCCAGATCCTGGAACAACATTCGCTCGTTTCCGCCTGAGTATTCCTCGACTTGCCAACATGTCCGCCTCCGGAGGCCCACCGCCGCTGCCTTCCAATCCGGCCGAAAATGACGGTGCGCGAATCGCCGCGGCTACGCTGACTGTCACGGTGGCCGCTTTCATCACGTACCTCGCTCGCATCTACGCAAGGCTCATCCTGGTGCGCAACACCGGCTGGGATGACTACTTCATGACCTTGGCCATGGCCGTGTCCATATCCGGCGAGGGCGTCATCTGGGGCTCTGTGGCCAACGGGGCGGGGCAACACCTCGGCGACATTCCGCTGCAGAGCTTGGGCGCCGGCCTCAAGCTGAACTTCATCAGCCAGGCCATCTACCTCATCGCCATCTGCGTTGTCAAGCTCACCGTCGGCGCCATGCTGCTCCGCATTGCCAGCACTGCCCTTTACAGGCGTCTCATCATCTCCCTGATGGTGTTCATGGGTCTCTGGACGACCATGTGTGTCGTGGTAAGCTCACCCCTTTACCACCTCCTTTTTCCCTCTTGGGCCCGCACCGTGTGATCTGACCCGACAGCAAAACAGACCCTCCTCCTCCAATGCACCGACATCCGCGCGCTCTGGGACCCAACAATCCCCTTGCAGTGCTGGGGCCCCGACACGCTCCATGGGCTGTCGTACTCCAACCTGGCCGTAAGCCTCTTCACCGATCTGACATTCGCCCTTTTCATCCCCGTGCCCATGCTCTGGGATCTCAACGTCAACCGGCGCACGCGCCTCTCCCTCTTCGCCGCCCTCGGCCTCGGCACCTTTGCCTGCGTCGCCGCCTTCGTCAAGATCCCCTCGCTCGTCAACTACGGCAAAACGGGCGATTGGCTTTGGGACTCGAGGGATATTACCATCTGGACGGTTGTGGAGTGCAATATTGGCATTGTGGCCGCGAACCTGCCACCCCTGCGGCCGCTGTTTAAGCGTCTCTTGGGCAGCACCCTCAAGTCGGGAGGAGACACCTCAGACCGGAATGGGTCGAGCTACTGGCGCAAGAAGAGCGGCGCTATTAGCAGCGCGAAGCACTCGGTCATTGGATCGCGTAGGGACAAGGCGACGGTTCTTGATGAGGCGAGTAGCGATCGCGCGTTTAACGATACGTCGTATGAGCTGGGGGATGCCAAGTTTGGCGTGACTCGGGGACATGCGACGCGGGTGTATGGCGCGGGTATCGTTGCTGAGGCGCAGTCGAGCGAGGATAGCGTGTTTGGAGGGGCCACGGCGGCAGCTAGAGATGCCCAGGGGATCACCAGGACAACGACTACGAGTGTGAAGTACGGTGTTGCGGCTTGAGGTGGTCAGCTAAGCAGTGTTGGAAACAAGGATACCTACCTATATAGTCTCACCCGACAATTTTTTCTGTCCGAGTCCGTATTAGTCGCAAATCCTGAGCTAGAGGTGAGCCGCACTGATGGCCGCCATTTTGGGACACCCGCCCCCCTGCACGTAACGGCCGCTTTCGCCACATAACTGCCGTTTTCTCTTTTCCATCCGAGAACTCACCGTTGCGGTCAATTGGAACTTCGAATTGTATGCGCTCTATCAAACTATCTAGTACTGGCACTGCGTTACAAAGGCCAACGAGCCAGGAAAGTGTTATCACTAGGAATGGAGTAGGAAGCGGGACGAGGCCCTTAGAAAAATCTAAAGAGACGACGATTGTCATGTACAATCGACTACAGGATGTCAGGTTTGAGTATAATTGTTGTGGACCTACACCATCCTAAGCAGTAGTTTTGTCATCTTACAGCGTACTTTGTGGTAAAGGACTTATGCTTAAATACATTTTAAAACCCCCTCCTGCTTAACGGGAAGCTCTATGCCGCTCCGCTTAAGGGGAAGAAGATTAAAAAGGTGCTAGACGTTAGGTGTAGGACTGGCATCTAGGTAATAGACTTCGCTAACGAATTTCCTGATATATCCGTTATTAGCATTAATATCTTGGTAATTTAGCTAACTTGGGTGCAGCTTAACGTAACGTTTAAGATTAACGACTATATTAAACTATAGACGTTTCTAACCAATTTGCTCGACTTTATCTATATCTGGTGGATACTTAGCAGCATTATGGACTGGATGGTGTTATTTAAAGAGGCGTACCGTACCTGAAAGCCTAAGGGGTATTTGTAAAGCTTTGAGCCAGATACTATTATATAAAGTGACGATAGCAGTATTAAGGATACTGATGTTATAGGCTAGTGGGCTGTTATCTTTACTAAGGGGGGTAAGAAGATAAACTGGTCGTTTAATATTGTTAATGATAACCTCCAGCTGACGGCGATATGGGAGGCTGGTTTTATTAAGGTTGGGGAGAAGAATTTGAAGGTGAGAGCTTCCTTCTGCTTGTACCGTGTTAGATGCTCTTGCTGACAATGTTTCGAAAGACACTAGTGTAGAATTCAACGCAGTCAACCAAGAACACAGTAATTAACGCTCTCAAGTCTTGTTGTATTCAGGGAGCCGTCCTCTCAGCTAAGCGAAGCTCTGGTGCTCGGCCGCGCTGCGGTTCCGTGGCGCCAAGGCGCGATTACGTAATTTGACAACTAGTTGGATCGTGGCCTAAGGATGAGAAGCAGAAGGAGATTGTAACCTGGGCCAAACTCGTCATTGAGCATGATACCGAAGGATATATCCTCTTTATAGCCACTACACTGGGGTGGACGAGGGAGGACGTGGTGGCGTACATTAAACATCTGCACCGCGAGATCCGGTCGGGCAAGAAGCAGGGCTACTACCGTCAAAAGGTCGTCTGGGGCCGCAAACCGGAGTCGAGGTGACCATACACAGTGTGAACCGTCACGAGAGCAGCAGTTATAAAGTTAGATTGACTCAGATCTATTCTATCCCAAGTTGCTCAGCCGGCTCTTTCTGAGCGGAGGGCCGAAAGAGTCTCAAACCGAGCCATCTACAAAAGGAATGTACTGCTGCGGGCAGGTAATGTTGGACGGCGGAACTGTGCCTTGAAAGTAGGCCTGAACATGCCCGAAATAGCAGTTCGACGCCCGCTGGCTCACAACTGTATGCTGTATCCGGGGGTAAAAGCCAAGAGTAAGCTTATGCTGTAAAGTAGAAGCGGGTAGTGCGGTTCAGGCGCAAAAACAATGAAACTTACACCAGCAGCTTCCTGCAGCAGAACCATAGATCTGGGGAACCGAGAAGACATCTTGCGCGCCCTGAAAAAGGCGGGATTGATCAGCAATAAACCAGTGTGAGAAACAGTTTGGTCGAGACGTACGATATCAAGGGCGTTACGGGGTCGATGGTATTGCTCGTAAACATGATCGGGAATGATGTCGGCCTTTGTGTCCCAGCTACTATTAAGTCTGCATAGGTAGAGAAGAGGTTAGTTCAATCGTGTGTCCAATGCAAGAGCAAAGGGGAAACAGGAATGAAAAAGAAGACAGGGAGAGAGAAAAGGGGCTACCAACCCTGAGCCACCATGCTATCAGGCAACTGCGGTCTAAAGGATCTGCACAAGATATGGTCCACGTATATGGGATAGATGTCCCCGATATACCTGCTCTCGGAAGCCATGTACTCGGCGTAGGCCTTGAATTCTGCCATGGTTGTGAGCCTGTTTCTCCGATACGAATCGGCGCACTGGATGACGAGACGGGAATCAGATATATCTCCCAGCCTGTCGAACCAGCCCGCAAGAGCAGATGCGTCCCCAAGCTCGAGCTGGTGGAGGATCTTGGCCATGACGGGGAAGAGGGCGAGTGGGACGTAGATGGAGTTGAGCAAAAGCGCCTTCAGGTCAGAATAGGTGGCCAGCATTGCCATGTCTTGGATGGTGGCGTCCATTCTGGCGGTAATGTTGGCTGGTGTGGGCCCCCAGAAGGAGCACTTCTCGGGACCTGCGGAATGGCAGAGGCTCGAGAAAGCCCCCATGGCCTCGTCTGCCTGAAGGACGTTGTCCCTCCAGTCGTTGTTGTAGTATTGTTCTGCGTCCACGACACCGTCGAGTATCATTCTCCCAACGCGGTCTGGAAACAGGGAGGCGAAAGTAGTGCCTACGAGAGTGCCGTAACTGATGCCGTAACACCACAACTTGGCGTCTGATGGTGGCTGTCCAGCTAGTTCGGCCTCGGCTTCTATGAAGGTGAGCAAATCATGGGCGACCGCTGGTGTGGTCACATAATATCCATAAGGCGACCCGTTCTCAACAGCATCGTTGCACCGCTCTCCGAAGATGGAGCTCGAGTTGTATTGTTCCTCAAGCGTCACTGATGAAATGTTGGTAGCGCCTGTGCGGTGCAGCTTGGTGAAGGCCAATCTTACTTCGACATTTCCCGAGAAGCAGTCGAGACGCAAACCACTGTTGTTCACACCGCGAGGGTCGAACGAGACGAAGTTGTACTGCTCTCCTAGCATCTGCCCCACCATGGTCCGGTATGTGATCAGGAGCTCGATGCCGGAACCACCCGGACCGCCTAAAAAAATGTCAATCCGATCGCTGCATGAAGATCGGATCGATATGATCTTACCTGGTATGAGCACAATACTCGGAGACTTCACCGTGGCGTTCTTGCCAGCCAGTTTGATGAACGCAATCGACGTCGTGCCGAGACTTGGATTAGCGTAGTCCAGCGGAACGGCCAGTTGGGAGCATCTAAAGTCACCGAAACACGGCGTCCACGTGAGGTTCGTTGATGGCTCAAGCTAGATAGGAGGGAGGTAAAATGTGGTTAGTCGGGACGCTGAAAGTGACAGTCGTGATTCAGCGAAGTTCACGACAAGCCATACTGCACTCACATTTTCAAACTCATAGACCATGCCCGGATCATGGGAGCTATTGGCTTTGCATCCTAAGCCTGTGGTCAAGCTTGTGACAAGAGTGACTGTGAGTGCGCTTGTAAGTCGAGTCATTGTAAGTGATGAAGGTTTTTCGGTGAGTAAGTGTTTTTGGAATGTTGCTTGCAAGACTGAGATGTGTCGATTCCACGCGAAATCGTCGAAATATTTATACCAAAAAATAGCCATCAAACTTGTCGGCTTAGATTGCTCAACTCCTCAGACTCGAATCCTTTCAACGCAACTAACAGTCATTTGGGGCTCCACTTCTACGAACCAGCCAATCAATGCGTCCAATGACACAAGAACCCGGGGACATACTGCGTAGTGTAACTCCTGCTCAAAACGCCGAGCCCCATTCTTGTCCTCAACGACCGAGAGCCCAGACGCAGACATGGACTGGGAATCCATCAAGAAAATGGATGAGTGACGCGTAAGTCGGGGCTGAGGTGCAGCAATGGGTGCCCGCCATCTCCTTTCTTGGCGCCCCACTTGTACGAACTAACCAATACATCTCCCTCATGAGACGGGACAGGCCCACATCCGTCTCAGGACTTGGCCCGATTGGCCAATTCGGTCTCCTTCCAGGCTTTTTCCAGTGCACCATCAGTCACCCTCTGGGCTTCCTCTGCACCGTTCGACTTTCCTCATTCAAGTATCAATCGCAAACGATGTGGGAGACAGCCTCGACTAAAAATCTCGGCCAGCAACCTCAAGTGATGGACAAGATTCAGAGTGAGAACATGAAGACAGCCAGTCAAGCCTGGCGAAAAAGGCCTCGCAATTTTGCCCCAAAGTCAAGACTGGGCTGCCGGACTTGCAAGTAAGTCCTGACTCTGGGTACTGCTACGCTGGGTTCGAACTGGTTCAAAAGCTGATATCTAACCTCGGTGCAACCGGCAGGATAAGACGCATAAAGTGCGATCTGTCTCAGCCTTCATGCTTGAAATGCCTGTCCACAGGCCGCACCTGTGACGGCCATGGCGATGTGCGACTCATTGTCAGGGCCGACGCCGGAACAAGCCTTGGTCACAATGACAAGATCAACACAACCATAGACGGCGCCTGCAATGCCATTATTCCGCACAGTCTGGGGCCGTTTATGATCGTACCATCGGCTGGGTCAGCGCCTACTGAGGCAATGGGCTTTTTCGAGTGCATCTCAATCAAGCATCTGGACGAATATCACGCCTGCGAATCATGGCGGAACACTCTCATGCTCTTCTCCCAAACAGTGCCACCTGTGCGACATGCCGCCATCGCTCTAGCCCTGCTCCACCGAATTTGCCTGGATCGCGGCTCTAGCAACCCCTTGAAATCTGACAAGACTCCCTTGCTTCACTACAACCGGGCCATCCAACTTCTTCTAGATCAGAAAACTGGCGACACCAACGAAAGAACATCCATCACCATCTTAGTCTGCTATCTTTTCATCTGCTTTGACCAGTTGGCAAGGAACTACGTCCAGTCAATGAAGCACCTGCGCGGAGGCGTGGAGCTTTCGCGTACCGTTAACAGGCCTTTGATGAACAACAACCATGACATCGACACCACGCTCATCGGTCATATCACACGGCAGATCCGCCGTCTCGACATGCAAGCCGTGACGTTTTTGGTTGACTGGACTCCCGCCGACATACCGCCGGAAGACATCCCGCGGCTTCAACTTTCACCCTCCAACGGCACCCCGTTCAAGTTCCAATCCCTCCCTGAAGCTGCCGACCAACTCCAAATCCTCGTCGCCGGAGTAATGCGCCTCCTCAATTTCGGCGCCCCAAGACCCCCTCCAACTCATCCCTCCTCCCAACTGACAGCCACTCTCCTCACCCAACTCCAAACCTGGTCGCATCTCTTCGAAACCATGATGCTAGAACTGAGCTCTAACGCCCCGTCCGCCTCCAACCATCATTTTCCCTCCCTCCTCCGCCTGCACCACACCATCAGCCACATCCTCCTCCAAGTCCACAGCGTCCCCGGACCCGACAACATGAAGGAAATGGCATACGACGCCCACCTCCCCGACTTCCAGCACTGCATCTCCCTAGCAGACACCATCGCAGCCGCATCTGATACTGATAGATACCCCCCAAAAGGGCCTACATTCACACCCGAGGTGGGAATCATCCCCGCGCTGTACATCATCGGCGTGAAATGCCGGCATCCCGTAGTGAGACGTGAGGTTTTGGGTATCTTGCGAAGGCGGGAGAGGAGGGAGGCGGTGTGGGATAGTGGGATTGCGGCGAGGGTGGTGGAGAGGGTTATTGAGATTGAGGAAGGGGGTGTGTCTGGGAGGATGGTAAATGAGATGGGAGAGATTGAGATGGGGCAGAGGGTGGAGAGTGTGTCTTGGGTGCACGTTGTGGAGGAGGAGAGGGTGGATGTTAGGTATATGTTTTGTGGGAGGAAGGGGGAGGTTGTAGAGTCGATTTTGGTTTGAGGGTGGTGGGCAGGCCCTTATTATCTACCTTGATGATAGCTACCTAGGTACCAAGGGTGTTTGTAACTAAAAGGCAGTGAAGAAAACCCCTGTTTTGTGCGACGAATCTAGGCACACCAAATTTCCTTTTTCGTACCTCGCCCACGTGACGTTGCTCACCCCGGCTCAAGGCCCGGCTCAGGATTTGCTCAGGCTTGCTCACCCTAAGAACCATTTCCGGAAGGCTACGCCGCAGCACGCACAACTACTTCAACTCTAGCCGAGCGAGCCCAGAATTAGTCCCATACATAAAAATAACTAAATTGGTCCCCCTCTTTCGAAAGCGATGGTTCTGCCTTTACCGAGCCTTTTCCTCGACATCTCACACTAAACCTAACTGCATACACTCTTCTGTTATTTAATACCTTAAACTCATCACTACCCTCAACAAAACGCAAAGAGACGGAGCTCGAATCAACGGCCTTCAAGTCAGCAGATGCTATTATTTAGCAGGCGGTAAGGAGAGGCCTTACAGCAGACCGCTTCAAGATCAACACTCGCGCGGTTTGAAAGAATCTGAGGCCTAAGAGCAAAAAACGCTATTCAAGTGTACTTGAGATGTGGCATTCATAAGTGAATATCAGTATTACGCACATGGTTTACACCGAGATCTAACAAACTCTAGATATGAAAAGATATACAGGCCTTCCAATCCTTAAGACATATAGGTTATAAAGCATTTTGCTAAGCCTGTAGCCCTCGGTACGAAGGTAAGCTCGATGAAGAGGACGAACTACTAACTACCGACAGCCTGAGAGGTGTAATGTACCTGTCAGAAAGAAGGGGGTTTAGAAACCCTGGGCATCTAGTCAGCGGAGCTGACTGGATGCCTGGCACTGCCAGAACGCCAGGGAGCCTCAGCCACTAGAGTGACGAAGCCTGAATCCTGCAGAATAGTCTATAAAGAAGGCTCTGGCTGGAAGCCAGAGCCAGAACACACAAGCAATACAACCACACCATTGTAATCCAGAGTGCCGTGCTTCTGACAGTACCGATTGTATAATGTTTGGAAACGACATTACGAGTTGGAGATACCCTTGCTCAGCAAGGATGAGATCGAGCTGCTTGAGCTTGAATTCGAACGCAATCCTAAGCCATCCAGCAGTTCGAAAGTTCATTTGGCAGAAAGATGGGGTTGAGGTTCACTAGATCAACGTGAGTTTCACGCCTTCTGAGAGGCAACTCAGGTCCCAAAGTTTTGGGATGCACTGCATGCAGATGCTAATCCGCGACCCAGAATTGGTTCCAGAACAGGCGTGCAAAAGAGAGTCAGTTGCGGAAGACTCTGGAATATGAGAGGACACACCTTGCAGAAGGTTCCAACCAGATGGATTTGAGCGCTGCCTCATCGCCGTCACATTCTGGTCACGGGCTCCACTGTTCCAGCTCATGGTCCGTTTCAAGTTCAACACTGGCGGCACTTCACGCAGGACATCAGGATATCATGGTCCTCGATCGTCAGCCTCACCCGCCAAAGCCTTCGGACCATGATTCATGTCATACTGACGGCGGGATCACGAAACAACGACCACCCGTGCGGACTCAACTCCTGCACCAGCCCATTGCCGTTAATCCGGGATTGTTAACTTGTCAAATGGCGGTTGCAAGCCTGATGGGACACTTTTACAACCTGATGGGACAGTGGTATTTCCAATCCATCGTAGGTTTTGGAGGCATTCGCAAAGCCACGCATAGCGATGAAAGTAACAGCACCAACAACGTTCTTAGGTGTCACGTGTACCCGTACGACAGCGACGCAGAGACGACGAGGAATCGGACGAGGGAAGAGAACACAAGACACCCAAGGTTCGGGGCCACGAGCCAATCTCACAACAGCGACTTACGTATCCGTATTTCAAGAAGAGTCCAGCTCGGTACAGTCAGTCACTGGCGTTCGTGCCCTAGGCCCGGCTAGGGTTCTGTCCATCGGGTCAGGTACATACAGATCCGCTATCCACGATAGACTTCATGCTGACTTCTCATTCAGAGAGCGTCTATACAGATGCGACCTCTTACCACCGAGCTGCCCCCGATGTCACGAGTCATTTGCCAACGAAAAGTCAAAGCTTGAGCATTTAGTCGCACCAGTGCCTTGTACTGTCAGGAACCAACCACCAGTTGATGGCATTGACCCTGCCAGGTACGAGCTTCTTCGCAGCCGGAAGTTTCTTCAGGGCCATGACACGGAGGCTGAAAAGTGGTGCGCAGTTTATCCCGCTCTTTTCCCCGAGATTGAAGAGCAATGCATACCTGGTCCATGTAAGTCATGAAAAACTTAAGATTAAGCTTGTTACCAACCAGCTAACGATCCAGATTATGGCTATCTCCCCACGGAGAGCGAGCACAACGCATCGGTTTCTTCGGAATTTTCATTGTATGAGCAGTTTCTCAGGGCTGAGCTGCCTAAACACATGAGACACAAGCTCACCGGCAGGGGCGTCGTTGTGACGGCGGGCTGCTGGGTCGGCGTCGCCTGAATATCGTTATCAGTAAGCTTCCTGGCAGACGGTGGGGTCCATACATGTTGGACGAGCTCGGAATCGATCAATTGGCTAAAGTCTGGCGTGGGTCCAATCGTCAATGCCTTCCTTACCTAGATCGGGTTCCTAGATCCTTAAATACCTGGGGAGTGACTGCCATCGAACTGCCAAGTCCTCACACGGCGCGAAGCCTCGGTCCAGGACCAGGAGCAATACCGTGGCGGTGTGTAATTACCGCAATCCCCGACGAGACGCGTTTGTTCCCCCACCACGAGCTTCGGTTTTCAGCCGCAGCAAGCCTCGTTCTGCATCGTCGAAATTCTACTGGCCCCCCGCAACTGACGCACGTCCCAGAGAAAAGCATAAAAAGGGGTGGATTGTTGGATTTGTTCCAACCTCAGCCATCGGCTTCCAATAGTTAATGACCATCACGCCATTCGCGGCGCCTTTTCTACGTTCATATTAACGGTGGACGTAACCCTTGTACCATCCAAGATCTGGAGCCTTGCCTCGACTCGTCTTGATCTCGACGACATTCGCACGCAGAAGTTTCCCGTCCGAATGGGAATCCAAAGTTTCCGTTTGACGCCACATTCTCTTGTCCAAGATGAAAGCCCCAGCTCTCGAATACGTTTATACACGGCTCCCGTCGACAACATGCATCCGGCTGGTTGAGTTCGTGCCTTCTCCTGCCGGTGAGGTGGCCATCTCGCTTTCAGCTGTTGAACTTGACAACGCGCCATCTTTCAACGCGTTGTCGTACACCTGGGGCGACCCGCGATGTCCGTATATCGACCCGGGTCCGGGGGCGCCGCGTGAGGAGTCGTATCTCCAGGCCACCCGGACAATACGCTGCGACGGGGCCCGGTTCCCAGTCCGGCCCAATCTTTTCTACGTGCTGCAGAGGCTCCGAACCGCCGGGACCGACGTGCCGCACCAGCGGTTCATCTGGATCGACGCCATCTGCATCGACCAGAGCAGCGTTTCGGAACGTTCGTCGCAGGTGCGGCTGATGGCGCACATCTACGAATCGGCCGAGTGCGTCATCGCCTGGACCGGCCCGGCCGATGATACTTCGGTGGATGCTATCAGCGCCATTTCTCGGCTGGCGCGGGCGATCACGCTGCCGCAATCCGTCGACCAGGTTCATGCCCTCCGGAAACGGTTCGCTGGCGTGACTGAGGCTGACTTCTTTGACGTGTCGGCGTACGAGACCAAGCTGGGAATCCGGCACATGACAAAACGAGACTGGCTTGCTCTTCTCTCCTTCTTGTACCGGCCGTACTTTGGGCGGGTCTGGGTCGTCCAAGAGATTACATTAGCCCGCCACATTGTCCTGCTCTGCGGACACCTTCGCCTTGCATGGTCCGATTTTGCTGCGGCCGTTTTTTGTCTCTTCGGGCTACCACAGTGGGTAGTCCTCCTCAATCGGGAGATACTCCGGACCTGGATCGCACCTGGATCACCCGAATACGCCACTTTCTATCGTCTGCGGGATGGTGATCCGCGTGAGTCGACGATCCCCTTCGCTGCGATGTCCCTAGTGAGGGCCCGAGTATACTTGCGCGCGGACTTGCCCGAAGGTGCGAAAACACCCAAAACCTTCGGGCTCCGGGCGTTGCTGTCGCAGCACCGCTCTACGGCCGCCACGGATCCCCGCGACAAGGTCTTCGCCCTGCTTTCATTTGCCGACGCGTCTAAGCCACCGCTGACGGACCCCGAGGCGCACGCCGCCGCCGCTGACTACAATCTTCCGGTTGAGGCCGTCTATATCCGGCTTGCCCGGTTGCAGATCCGGTCTTTCGGCGACCTTCGTATCCTGGAGCATCGAGAAGCCGGCCATATGCGGGCCCTTCAAGGTTTGCCGTCGTGGGTGCCGGATTACAGTATCTCGCAGGTCCCTTATAACATGTCGAGCGACGTTCCAAACTGTGACTGGAAGGCCAGTGGGGACGAAAAGTGCCTGGCGGATGGAGGGGACCTCGGGGATCCATTCCTAACCGTCCGTGGCCGCCGGGTGGGAGTGGTTGGAAAAGTCTCTCTCTCGGGATTGGGAGGGGCCATGCAAACCGTTATCTGGGGCAGTATGTTTGACATGGTGGCGGAGCTGCCATGGGCCCGGTTTGTGGACAGCCGACAGCGGGAACATCTGGATAACCCAGATGACCTATCCTTGCGCGAATCCATCGACGTCGGCTCGCTTCCAACGCCCATGGAGGTATTTGCCCGAACCGTGACGTATGATGTCCTTCAGTCGCAGTCTCCCGCGCCAGCTGACGCGCTTCGAGACGGATTCCTTGCCTATGCAGCCGAGAAGTACCTAATAGCGTGGAATGGGTACAGAAGGAAGCTGGTCGGACGCTGGCATCGCTTCAACATTACGCATTTCGATCGATCACCCGGCGAGCGACGTTGCTCACCGATCCTCGCGGCATTCCGCGGCGAGCCGCCGGGATCAGCATACAGCCCTCGGGCTTTTCTCGACAAGGCCGCCGAGTATACCTATGACCCTTTGTCGAACGGGGCAAACCCTATGAGTGGCGGGTTCGAGAGACAGTCCCAGAGGTCTATGTCGTGTCGGGTCCTGTTTTGCACCGATGGTGGGTTGCTGCTCGGACTCGGGCCAGCAGAGATGCGGGCTGGCGATGAGTTGTGGGTTCTGTCAGGGGCGAAAACCCCAAGCATCCTCCGACCGACATCCTCTGGGCGCTACCGCTTCCTTGGAGAAACCTTTGTATACGGTATGATGTATGGGCAGGCCCTGGCGCTTTTCCCCGATGCCTGTGATATAGTCCTGGAATGACTGGGTGTGGAAAGCTGACAGCCACGACCTTCGTCGTCGGGTGGTGGTGATACGTTGGCGTTGTCCAAGATTGCGGTCTTCGGGGTGAATCTTGCGGTTGTAGTATTTGACGAGGATTTGAAGGCAGCAGTTTAGGCTCAACTTGGCATGGCAAAGAAGAGCAGGAACGCACTGTGCAAGAAGTGGTTATTCAGTCAGATTTCTGTCACCGCCCTGCTCGGGATTGGCTCATTTCTCGCGTGGCTTGGCAGCACTTGTCTCAATCCCTGAATGCGGGAGCTCCCGAATCTGCCCTATGGCTGCACCTCATAGCCGCATCAACGTCGAAGTCCTCTCGGCCCATCGAACAGATCCCCGCCAAGAGCGACCATCAAAGCCCGCAAGCTTTGCGGCGGCCTCGAAAACACTCCGCCATCTCTGTGCACCCTTGTGCATCGTTTTGCCGGCGCGGAATCTCCGGACGAAGCAGGATCTTTACTGGCATCGTGATAGTTACAGCGGAAGCCGCCGAAATGGCCCGTTTGACAACGACTCCCAGAGAGGTCCCGCTAACCATTGAACGCCCTAGTTCTCCGCACCGGCTCAGAAGCTCCGATTGAGGCGGGCTTGCAGCATGGCTCCAGCAGAACTGCTACAGTGGGCGGAAAAAAGTTTGACTCCAGCATCAGGTACCGCATAAGCCGCTAGCCGTATTTGGTAGTATGTGGGAAACATCTCAATATTTAGTGTACCAGCCTTCCGCCTTTATCACAGCTATGACACGGTTGGGCATTGTGCTTGCTAACCTATCTAAAATTGCTTGGTCGATTGTATGCCAGACTTGTTGCGCAGCATTGATTAGCCTTTGTAAGGTCTCTTCTGTATCTGGAGCATGCTTAAGTTCTGGATGCCTGACACACCACACCACACCACACACCCCGGGCACCACACACCCCGGGCACCACACAACCCCCTGGGACACCAACCACCACCTTGTATTTAGACCATGGCCCTCGCTCACCTCTCGACTCAGGCCAGGTTGAAATCTTACCCCTTTGTCAATTCTTGCTCGCTGCCACCATTGTGACCACCTTGATCAGGCGTACCTGCCTTTCTTACAGATACCAAGTCGAGTAAGGACAGCTTTTACTATCTTAGCTGTATGTACTGAAGCATTATCATGCATAAAGATATCCCCAGGCTGTATAGAGCCTGGAATTATACCTTTGTATAAACAGCTAATTACCTATACAGAAACACCTTGCCTCACTGAGAGAGGGTTGCCGTTAAGAGGAACTGTTAAAGTACAGCCATCAGTGCCCTGAAGGCACTGCAGTTGCTGGAAGCAACTGCGTACCCTAGAGCCGAAGGCTCCACCGAACCTTCTAGAATTTAGAAGGTTCTAACTCACTATAGGGCCCACAGGGCCCTGGAAGCTTTCAAACCCTCTGGGGTTCGACAGGGTTCTATCACCTTCTGAAACCTCTTTACAGTGGGGCTTTAGCCCCATAGAATCTATTAGAATTTCATTCTTTTCCAAAACCGTATTAGTAAAATAGAAAGCTCCAGAGCCACCCACAGCCTATAAAGGTACTCTCCTCTCCTGTATCTAACCTTCATTCAAGCAAGCAATTCACTTCTGTCAGAAAGAAGGGTCTAGAAACCACTAGAATTATACATTTGTAATAAGTTGCGACAGCGATGTATACACACACGTAAGTGCAGCCACGCGGCTTCACCACACGGCTTGCCAACATTCACAACTATAATAAGAGGCGCTTTGGCAAAGCTAGAGAGCCACAGACCAGAGCTCCAAAAGCAATACAATCACACAGTTGCAACCCATCAATTCCACCAAATCCAGAGTGCAGCGCTTCTAACAATTAAGAGTCTCATTCGCTCGATACACCAATCGCTCAATCGCACCACTTGCGCACCGATTAGTCAGCAAACCCCAACAAGAAACAATTTCAACTTGTACTTCTGGATTCTACACTAACTAGTTTAATCCACCTACAAGATCTAACAAAATGAACACCAACAATAATGACAAGACTGCTTTTCTAGCCAGTTCTAACGACTAGAAGTTATAGAACCTGCAGTTCGAAGCCTAAGCCGTAGCCGGAGGCATCTGGAAGTGAATTCAGGGGGTAAACCCTTTCCTCGATAAACCTACAGCTCCAAACCCTGCGTACCACAAGTTTAAGACCTTAAGCTAGTTGACTATTACAGCTAGGAGTAGTATATAGTCGGCAGCCGGTGACGACGAGCGTAGCCTAATTAATCAGCAATCTAACCTACTAATTACCTCCCCTCGAGGCTTCTTTATGTCGGCAGAGCCGGTGCGCCTGAGCTTCGTCTCATTGGGGAGACAAATAATCTGTATTAGCACACGGGTCAGCTCAACCCCCGACGAACGATATATTGCTCTCAGTCACTGCTAAGGTGGGGATACCGCATGCAGGCTAACTACGAACAACTACACCGCCATGTGTACCAGTATTCTCGAGCACGAGCTTCCTAAGAACTTCTCGGATGCTGCCCGGTTCACGCGTGGACTGGGGATACACTATATCTGGAAAAAGTTATTATTCTGAACAACGCCCACTGATGAGCTCCGGGACCTTACACTGCTACACAAGCCGTTCGTATCCATCCGTGCGCACTCTTTTTGATCCGCACGTGGAGCGAGCTCCATCCACCCAGCGTACAGTGAAGGGGAACACTCCAGACTGACAAGTTGGTTGGGCTGTCGAGGTGATGGGGCTTTAATCAGTAATGAAGGAATAGAGTAAGGAAGGTGAAAATGCGGTACACGATTTCTTCATTCTCGGACACTATGCATACGGCAACACAGGTGTAAACGAGTGTGGTGTTTTATGTGCAAGCCGAACTATGTAACAACTGGCTAAACAGGTATCTACAACATGTCTCCTCTCCCATATATACCAATCAACCACCCATCACTCTTCTTAATCGTGTCATTGATCCATCACTGGAAAGTCTGGCACTGGATACAGCGCAGATTATCGTTGAGCGGGCCCCTGAAGTTGACAAATCTGTCTAGGTACACAAGTTAGCACGTATCCACCATTAACACCGTCAAAATTGCAACTTACGGAGTAAGACTATTAATCGTAATCTGATGGCCACCACCAGCAATGATTCCACAGCTAGTGAACACGTTGAAAGAATCGCTGAGGTTGTAGTCCAGATTAGGGGAGATAATCTTAGTAGACGAAGGGCAACCCCCGAGAAGGTTATATACCTAGCTACTGTTGACTTTAAAGGCAGAGAAGCCCTGAGCGAGGGGGCTGGTAGTAATAGTGCTGGAGGGGATAGTGACGTCCGCGTATCGGCTGCCGGCATCGAAGTTAGTGTAGAGGCGGATGAGGCCTGTGACCTCGCGGGTTTTAAGGTGCATTACGGTAGGTATATTAAAGACGATGGGGGAGGTGGCTATAGTGGTGGTGGTGGAATCGGGAGTGGGGACCGCACTGACGCTAAGGGCGAGAAGGGAAGAGAGAATGAAGCTGATGAAATGCATGTTGGGTTTTTAGTTTAGGTTTGTTAGAAAATGTTCTGATAATGAAGAAAAAGGGAAAAGAAAGAAAGAAGAAAGAGAAATAGGAAAAAAAAATGAAGATGTTGTTATATAAGATGTTAATAATGTGATAATATTAAGAAATGGAAAACAGATGTTAATGGTGCTAAGGGCCAGAATTTATGTTAATAACCTGATATGTATGTACGACTGGTAAAAGTTCCGATCAGCTGCTAAAACGGCTACCTTAAATGTGTTGTAACGATAAGATAAGCATTTGATAAGCTGGCATCAGCTGTCTCACTAATTCACAGTTGGGGCGCAGTATAGCAAGCCCCTTGTTGCTATTCGCTAAAATGCGGACGGACCCTGACTAAGCAAAAGGTTGGGGGAAAATACCCCCTTACCTAAACACGGCCCCTGTGGAATGGCGATTACTTAATATAAAGCCTTACATCTCCACATTATAGTTAAGATGATTTTAAAGATTTAGTCCTGGATTTTCGTTTTAAACCTATATCTCTTGCACATTTCGCTAGATTTTAGTGATAAACTCGCAGCTTTATAAATGTAGCTGTAGTGATAGTTAAAGGGACTTTTAGGGGTAACATTATAGGCCTGATTTCCCGGAGCTGAATCGATCCCTGTGTTGTAGCTATGTGCATTTAGCCCTCGCGAAATTGGGAATAGGAAGGTAAGAGATAACAAAGTCGCCATTAGATTAAGGCATTTAGTTATTAGTTCTCGCTAAGCTATTATCTCACTTCGCGTAAAACCTGTTAACGAGAACTTAAATACTTTACATACTGTATTTACTAACACTATATGATAGGCTATACGGTATTGACAGTCGTTTTGCTTTTAGATCCGCCTAATAGTTTGCACACCAAAATACTAACCTATGCAACCCTATGTCTTTCTCCTCAGCAAAACCGCACCCCCTTCCCTTTCAAGGCCAACCAAAACTCGCCCTTCCCCCTTCAAATCGATCTCCTTCTTCATTTCAACGTCCCCATCCAGTTTGCTACCTCCCCTCCATTCCTCAACCTCTTTTCCCCTCAGCTGCTTCATAACCACCCAAGCATTCCCCAGCATTGTGTACCTCGTCTGCGATAAAAACACCCCTGTGATGCCAACCACCATAACAATATGCACCCCCACAAAGACCATCACCGTAGTGAAAAACGCTTTCCCTACCGGCCTGTCGGCAACAACATCAGACACCATATTTGCCTCCGCTGTCAGAGAAAACAGCTCGAGGGTATCATAGTACGTCAGTGTGGCCACCATTCCCAGTAGCCCCTGCACTGCCTTTGCTGCATTGCGTGTTGTTCCAAGGATATCGTTGACCACGGCACTCTGTACCGCATTGAGACGTGTGACGTTATCCCTCCTGTATTCACATAACTGGCAGTCGCAGTTTGAGCACAGCGCGAGTGTGAGGCTGGAAAACCCGGGGTTGATCTGGACTGTCATGCCCGTAATCCAGAGGGTGTCGTTCCCATTACGGTTAAAGATTGCAGGGCCGTCATCGGAATAGATCATCCACGAGGGCGGGGCTGAAAGGTCGAAGACACCTGTCTGGGCGCGATCTGGACTGTTGACGGTTCCGGAGGCTTGGAGGCGGGCCGATGTGGTATTGAAGGACCGGGAAGTGATGTTCCATGCGACGGATGGTTCAGAAATTTTGTCGGCGGCAGTGGTCGCGTGGATATTGACGTTCGCGTTCTCTATGGCCGAGTAGCAGAGCGAGATGGAAAATCCGACGCTAGGAGTGGTGTTCGTCTTGAGGAAGAACCATTCCTTTTCTTCCTTGTCCGGGTACAGGTCAAGCCAGTCGGCTGCTTTGGGGGCGTTGCTGTTGATGATACTATTCCAGTCCGCGGCAGCACCAGTTGTATTGATGAGCAGGTAGGCATCATTAATCTTCGGGTTCATCATATTGAAATTGGTCGGAAACCGCTCCAGCCCCGAGACCAGGTAATTCTCCCCGTAGCTCGAGCGCGGGGCGCATAGCGTCACTGGCCACTCGCTATCGTTCTCGACGCCCAGTGGCGTTGCATAGGAGCAATACCCCTCAATGTCAAACTCAACAGAAGGGGAGCCAATGAATCTTGACGGAGTGAGAGAAGATGCCACATGTCCCATGATAGCCGGGTCGGTAGGGCGGGTGGTGTCGCCGTATCGCCACCAGAGCTTCGTTAACCCCGGGTCGGGTCTTACACACACGACCCGAAGGTCAAAAAGGTTTGCCGGGCCAGTGTACTCCCTGAGGAGGGTACGTTGGCTTGCAGAAGCGATGGGGAATAAAGCCCGCACTGAGAAACCGGTGTCGGCGATTCCGTCTACCGGGTCCGTTGGAGCCTCATCGTATTCCCCAAAGGTCGGAAATGGTGGGTTGCTGTGCAAGTAAAAGCCCGACTGTATGGGTCTTACTCCGTTGGTGAGCATTTCTGGGCCTGCCCTCGGGCCTACTGCGTACGGTAACGCAGGCTGGACGCTGGTTATCCGGATGAAGCCTGACGATATGTCGGAGAGCAGTGCCGTGGATGTGAGCTGCGATGCAAGTTCAATGACGACCAGGACGGTAATCGCCAGCCCTAGAAAAGTTCCCCTGAGATTGTTCATGGCGGGATAAAACCGGCTCAGCAAGCCAGTTGGGCCGCCATTTTGAAACCGCATCATCGAGATGCCCGGTGCACTAGCGAGCGGCACTTGCCCGAGCTCCAGCGCCAGAGCAGCGAGCATCGAGACGCAGGTGACAAGGTGCATGGCGACCATTGTCCGAATGACGAACGAGATGATCGTGATAGTGCGGATGAGCCATCCGTTGAGAACGATGGCGCGCCACACTAGGCTATTAGAATCTCCGAACCAGAGGAAGCCGAGGAATGATGAGGTTGCAAGCAAAGTCAGAATCCCACCGAAAAGAGCGACGGCGTTCAAAAGCCCGAGCTTGCGTGGCATCGTTGCCATCTTGACGGGAGTGGCTTGGTCTGGACGTCGCCGCGGGAGCTGTGCAAGAAAGAGGGACAGGCGATTGTGAGGATGCCTCAGGTACGTAGGCAATTGAGTGGGACCGGGAGCTGTCCGGCTGCCTGGCCTGTCTGGAATACGCGCGCAGTGGGGCCAATTGCTGGGCCCCCCTACGGCTCCTTCATCGTCTCAGGGGTCGGTCGTGCAATAAGCAAAGGCACTTTACCTTGGGTAAATTAATATATCGGTGAGCTGCGCCGTTGACCACGCAGCCAGTAACCGAACGAGACTTGAAACTCAGCCAAATTGAGGGGGGCGCGGCAACCATTGCCACCCAGGCACAGGTCGCACGCACTCTTTATCCCCCAAGTACGAAGGCTCCGAGTCAGGCCAAAGAAAAGGTCTATACTCTCCATGCAAAAATGCGTGATACAATCCTGACTCAGTTTGTTCTGGAACACCAAGGTCTGGCTTTTTAGGTAAATTTCAAGGCCTTGAATGCACCTTGCAAGGCCTTGACTGCATCGTGAACGGCCTTGATTACATTATGAAAGACTTTGATTACATTGGGGGAGGCTGTTATAGAAATTGTGAAAGGCTTGGACCGCATCATGAGAGGCTTTAATTACATTAGAACAGGCCGTTAGAGAATGTGGCAAGGCCTTTTCAGAATAGGAGCAGCCTAAAATAATAAAAGCAATGCGATACTTTAATAATCAGAAGGCATCTTCTACACCAGCTGAGGGCACCATTTCTTCCGGCTGGAGCCTCCCCAGGTAAGGTACTTCTTGTGCCCCGGCTACTTTCCCTCCCCTCATACTATGCTTTTCTGGCAGCTACTGGCTTACTTTTAGCTTATTCAACAAAAACCTTTTCTTTAAACTCTGCTGCACACTGCCACTGCCTCGGAATTTTTACTTCTTCGCCTGTTCTTTCAGGCTTTTATATTTTTTCCTTCCCCTTATTATCATTTTTGTCCGGACAGCTACTATCACCGCCGTGCCGCTAAGTTTAGAGGGAAGGATCATGCTTTATAAGGGGGGTACTATAGCCAGGTTAGAGTTAGTGTTTAATCACGACGGGTCTCTCAACCTAGCATGACTTTAGTTGCTTAGTTTAACAGATTTCCATCACGATAAATGTACATTATTATACTTCTTTAAACATGTTGAAGATTTCAAGGCGTATGCCAGATTTGTTATGTGTCGTGTCCGACCTAAGGAGGGGGTCGTCCTTCACTTTGCTGTCCCGTTAGATCTTATTAAGGATTACTAAGAGATTTTTAATGCTAACTAGGAGCAATTGGTGTTCTGGTCTTAAAGAACAGCTGTTAATATGGAAACATACTTAGTCCCTTCTCGGTTCACTCAGTTCACAGATGCTCCTGTTCTCGTTGGCCGTATTATTCTGGGACGCTTTTAGGGACAGTCAGGCTATCTCCCACTCTGAAGGGGCCTACGTGCATGCTGAAAAGGCGTTACACGATAGTACATGCAAGGCCTGTAATGTGGTAAGCCTGGCCTTGCTGTTCCGGCACGGCTGTTTGAGGATTCTGATAACGCATTTTCGCACAGATAAGAGGGACCTCATTTTTAGCCCCAGCCCTCGTACGATCAACGCTAAAGCTCACCACCTAATCCAAACTTGTCGCTTCCGCTAATCCATCTCCTTCAGTGACTCGAATGAAGAAGCCCAAAGGCCACTGCATCAAGCCTTTATACCCACTAACGTCACCCTCCAGCGTCATCCGAACCAGGCAGCTCCGTCCCAATCTCCACGCTAAGATACTTTTTCGCCCTCGTAAGACACACGCTTATGGCAACGCCTAATCCCAGAGTAATATACCTCCCCCAAGCAACAGTATGGCCCCTATTCCCAATAATAGCCACTATTAAATCCACCACCTCCTGTATATACATCTCCTTTATCTCTGCCTCCAGCACCCACACCTCGCCTCCGTAGTGCTTCGGTAAGGGAATAAGGGACTCTTTAATAAACTCCCGCTAGGAGATTTTAAATCCTGTACTGAAGAAATACCCCTTTAATCCCCACACTTTATTATTTATAACTTCTATCACTTTATTCTCCCCTTTAAGGAGGTGTTTTAATACATCCCTAATAAGCGTAATATACACCTTTATAAACTTACTATTCTCCACAAAGCCACTTATATTCTTCCCTAAGCTAATAATAAACGGCCTACTAATGGCTTTAAGCGTATTAAGTAGGTAAGAAAACAGCCCTAACGGGGTATACTGTAAAGACTTGATAAATCCGGTTTTCCTCTTAGTTCGTGCACACGGCAAAAACCCCAACCCCCTAAGCCCTCTATTACGCTCAACCCTACTTTACAGAGGGTTAACTATGAGCGCACAGACTAAGAGGAAAACCGGATTTATCAAGTCTTTACGGTATATCTTACTTAAGGAGTTATTAAAGATAAAGGTTAAATTAATAATAGCTATAAAAAGGGTGTTAGTGTTAATAATGCTAACTTAGATATTAGTAAAGACGTGGGTAATTATAAGGGTAGTTATAAGTTTATATAGGTTTAAAGTGTTATTTTAGATATAGCTGGGGATAGTGCTATCTAGGGGATCCCTGGAAATAATGGTGTTAGTATATTAAAGGAACGGGGTTAGAAAGAGGGAAGAGGAAAGGGGAGGGGAGTGTATTAAGTGTGAGTATAACTAGAGGTGTGGATGTAGAACTTACGACTGCTTAGGGATAAGGAGGCTAAAAGGCCTTTAAGAATAGAGGTGAGTCCCGCTTTTTAGAAAGTGTCTAGGTTATAGTCTGTTAAAATTGTTAGCGCTTAGTTATCTAGAAAAGTGAGAAAGAGGTGTGTACTAATAATAATGCTGGCTTCGGCTACCTTTTTCTTAAGCAGGTTAAGGTTAGAAAGAGACTGTACCCTGTTGTCACAGAGCCTGGGTAAGCCTTGTTAAGATGGGCAGCATCCGCTTCAGAACGGATAAGGGCTTTAATAAGGAGGCCTGGATAAGCTGTAATAACGGCTTTAAGGACTGATACGCTAATGTTACCCGTCAAGCTGATATTGTGAAAGTTAACTGTTTGGTTTTTTATAAGAGGCTAATAATTTATAAGAGTTAAGCTGTTATAATTCCGGTTTAATAGTAGAGTTACGATAGCATAATGCCCGTTACGATCTAAAGGGGGAGAAGGGAGTTTAAGTGTAATCGGGTATTATATCTGCCCCTACTTCCCCTTACTAATTAAAGTTATTATACAGTTAAAGCTGTGATAAGCTGCCTTAATTAATAACTTTAATTAATGCTAATACATTATAGAAGTAGCGGAATTGGTTCCAGACTTGCTAATTGTTGTGATGTAAAAGGGGTCAAGGCATTAGAAAACAGTGTTGTTGGGTTTTTACAACCCTAACCCGGCCAGTGTGGTTAAAACAGTGTGGCTGGATCCACGCAGCCGCTCCGCGGCTGCATCCGTGGATCTGCACAGCCAAGAACGCCAGACTCCACTGCCAACC
>Ga0247770_1000152_pt1 | contig 62524 bp, 66 predicted proteins | sample UWRJL136409B6_FD_179943 | JGI IMG/M metagenome (GOLD analysis project Ga0247770, IMG submission 179943) | Plant litter microbial communities from Arlington Agricultural Research Station in Wisconsin, United States - UWRJ-L136-409B-6 | ecosystem: Environmental > Terrestrial > Plant litter >...
ATGTGGGACTGAAGTTGCGGCTGCCATTGTCGTCGGATGGCGCCTTGCTACGGCGGAACGGGATCGTGGAGTCAAGTCGGCCGTTACGGCTCAATCGGGAGCTGCACGAAAAAAAAAAGCCAGACCGGAGATCGCTCGCCCGTGTGGCTTGTGCAATTCGCGGGAGCACCGGAAGTCATTACCTAAGCACAGCCGAGGAGATTCAATCCGGCCATTTCCGAGTTTGCCCGTGGGTCTCCGTCATCACTGACCATTTCCAGATGTTTGATTGGCCGCGCAGCTCCTCTCACCAGCCCCAGCTGTGGCACTCGCCGAATGATTTTTGGCTTGGCACGAGGTCATCGAGGGAGGTACCCCCTGCAGAAACCATTCCGGCTCTTCGGTGTCATTTAGCTTGATTTTTTTCTCGCCCGCCAACTTTTACAACCTTCCTCAACCCAAACCTTCACGACCCCTACGATCCAAAAACTCTCATTCAGAGACCACACAACTCCTCCTATTTTAAGCATCTAATTAATCACACCACATCCGCCAAAATGCCTTTCAAGTCGGGTACGTTTGCTGTTCCTCTCCGCGACTCTTGCCGCGCCCCGTCCCCCCGTCACCAAATCGCCGCCCAGCCACCACCACGAGCCATTGACTGCCCACACGTGGCCCTGCGATGCTGTGGACGTGTCTCTTGGTGGCGTTTGCTTTTCTCCTGCGATATCTGCGTGTTTTCGCGAGAAACTCAGCCATGTCACTAGCTTGACACGGGTCCTGAACTGGCTTTTCCTGCGGCATTTTCCCTCTTGGCTGTCGCAAACACTTTTGCGCTCCAGCCCGGGCTTGGCCCAGAAGGGAGAACATCGACAGATACGCTCTCTCGGCGCCAGGCTTGACCCCCCGCCTTGTTTTGACCATGCGCCTCGCTGTTCACTCGGATCCCTCCAGACTGCGGATTACTAACATCCAGGACAGGTGACTCCAAGAAGGGTGCCAACCTCTTCAAGACCCGTTGCGCTCAGTGCCACACCCTTGAGGCAGGCGGCGGCAACAAGATCGGCCCCGCTCTCCACGGCCTCTTTGGCCGCAAGACCGGCTCCGTCGACGGCTTCGCCTACACCGACGCCAACAAGCAGAAGGGCATCACCTGGGACGAGGCCACCCTCTTCGACTACCTTGAGAACCCCAAGAAGTACATTCCCGGCACCAAGATGGCGTTCGGCGGTCTCAAGAAGGACAAGGACAGGAACGATATCATCACGTATGTTTCATTTCTCTGCCTTTTGAACGAGCTGTATGCTGACCTCTCTCTAGCTTCCTCAAGGAGGCCACCGCATAAAAAACTGGTGTCTGGGACGTTGCTGGCAGGCGGACGGAGTAGGGGGCGTTGCTGTATTATCACGGGAAAAGAGGGAAGGCTCTTTTGCATTAGACGACTGGCGGCATTGACACGACTACCCTGTATCATAGACTTTAGACCAGCGTGCTCAGCCGCGGGTTATAATATTCTCACCTCTTTGTTATGAGCTAGGACGACTCCAATGCATGGTGTTGTGCAATGGAAATGAGATCTATTCGACTTTGTTGACTTGCATGACCTGAGCTCCTGAGCTGTGCCTTGCAGGCATTACCTCTCTAAACAGTAGCTGCAGACGTCATCATCAGACCGTCCACGTAGCCTCTAACGGGCTAGCCCCACGTGAGAAATCGCAGCGCCTGTATCTGGGAAAGATGAGCTGGAGGCTTGTTGACTGCAGCAGAATGCAGCTAGGCCGAATCTCCACCAGTGAATGCATCGCAATCAACACCAGCGGCATTGCCACCTATAAATCATCCAGCAAGAATCTTGCGTTGCGACATAAAATATCCTTTGATGCCCCTATTTATCTAGCATTCCCAAGAAGAGTTTACGTGGCACTGCGAAGGCTCAATACCTGTACCAAGAGTCTTGTGTGGTTCTAGTCCAGGACTTCGAACAAGGCACAACGCTCGAAATAGGCCCGCAGATACCGAATGGATATATAAATGCTGGAGATCTATCGCCGTCATAACTATCGAATGTCTTCATACATGTGTGGATCCTTGACACTAGGCTTCACCTCCTTGAGTGCCACCTCCCAATCATCCAGTGTAAGAACTGGGTCCATTTCGACGCCCTCCATAGCTCCATCCTTCTGGCTCTGGGTCTGGTGGAGGTAGGCCCTCTCCAGGCAAGCCTGTGCGGCGGCCTGCATGAGGTTGCCCAGATCGGCGCCTGAGAAGCCAGTGCAGCGCATATCCATAGCCACCTTCTGCAAGTCCACAGGGTTCACACCCTGGGAGGGCTTGCCTTCGCGTGCCTTGCCGATTGTGTTGCGGTAGAGGGTCTTGAGGATGTCGACGCGGTCTTCGGCGGATGGTAGGCCGACGTAGATGCTTGTGCCGAGGCGGCCGGGGCGACGGATGGCTTCGTCGATGATGTCGGGGCGGTTGGTGGCGCCGATGACGTAGATGCCTGAGCGGTCGCCAACGCCGTCGAGTTCTGTTAGGAGGGTGTTGACGACACGGGCCGAGGCGTCAGAGAGGGAATCGTCGCGCTTGGGTACCAGTGCGTCCATCTCGTCGAAGAAGAGGATGCAGGGGGCGGATGATTTGGCGCGAGCGAAGAGCTGGCGGACTGCGCGCTCAGACTCGCCGACATACTTATTGAGGAGCTCGGGGCCCTTGATGGAGATGAAGTTGGCCTTGGATTCGTTGGCTACGGCCTTGGCGACGAGCGTCTTGCCGCAGCCGGGAGGTCCCCAGAGGAGGATGCCAGCAGCGGGTTTGATGCCGACCTTGGTGAAGAGCTCGGGTTGCTTGATGGGGCCGATGATGGACATCTCGAGCTTTTTGCGGACGTCGTTGAGAGCACCGACATTGGCCCATGTTGTGTCGGGGATGGTGCTAAAGCCTTCGCGCTTGGAGGCTGGCTGGACGCGCGAGATGGCGGTCTTGAACTGCTCGAAGGTGATGCGGCTCTCGTTCCATGAGGCGTCTCTGTGGTCCTCGAGAAGAAGCCACTCGCTCTGTGCGCTAGATGCCTCAGTGAGGTCGGTGGGGTCTCGGAGAGATCTGGCTTTCTCGAGCAGCTCGTCGAGGCTTCCGCGGAAGCTCTCTGAGACGGCCGCCTTGACAACGTACTGCAAGTCGCTGCCGACATAGCCTGGCGTCAGCTTGGCAAGCTCCTTGAACTCGACATCGTCGTCAAGGCTCAGGTCTCGTGATAATGACCGTAGGATCTGCTCTCGCGCGGCCTCGTTCGGCATGCCCATATCTATCTCCGTGCCAAAGCGCCGCCGAATGGACTGGTCCAGGGCCTCTGGGCGGTTCGTCGCCGCTAAAACGACAACGTTCTTGCCCAGGGTCGTGTTTTGCTTGATGCGATCCATGCCGTTCATGATTTCCGACACGATACGGCTTTCCATCCCCTTGTTCGCGCTATCACGCTTGCCCGCAATGGCGTCGATCTCGTCGATGAAAAGGAGACACGGTGCCACGCGGATTGCCTCGTCAAAGAGATCGCGGATGTTCTTCTCCGATTCGCCTGAGGTACCGCTGACCACCGATGTTGCTGACACGGGAATGAATGCAGCGCCCACGCTTCCAGCGACGGCGTGGGCCAGGGTAGTTTTACCACAACCGGATGGTCCATGGAGGAGGACGCCGTTGTCGTAACGGTAGCCCATCTTCTCGCAGGCATCACCGGCACACAGTGGGAACCATACTTCATGAAGGAGTCTCCGTAGCGCATCGTCAACACCGGCGACATCGCGGATGCTAACATTCGTGGACGGCCTCCGGTCAACCTCAGGCCGAGGTGTCCTGCCGCCTTTCCTCTTCTTCATCCGGGCTTCGCCGTTCGGCTGCCTGTCTGAGACTGGTGTCTGGGAGCCGTTCACGGCGCCGGCTATAGGCGCGGCGCCATCCGTTGGTGCGCCTGCAGCCATCTCTGGGTCCCCTGAAGACGTTGGTCGTGGGACCTTGGTGCCAAATCCCCACCCCTTGGCGATTTGCCGGTTGAGCAATGAAGAATCGCGAGCAGCCCTCGATTCTTCTTCCTTGATCCTTTTGGCTTCCTCGGCCTCCAGCAAGTCGTCCGAGTCGAAGCCTTCGTCGACTTTTGACTCGGCCTTCCTGACTTCGAGCACACGATCAATCGCGTCCTCGAGAAGCTTCTTTTTCTGCCTTGCAAGGCTTGAATTGGACTTCTTGATGCAGTCGTATACGAAGCCGATAGTCAGTCGTCGTGCCTTGGAGCTTTTTTGATCCTCCTGCTCGTCCTCGAGCTTCCTCACAACGGCGTAAACAGTTTGATCGATCCCCTGCCGCAGGGTGGGCCGAGTCATTTTGCACAGCCTCAACACATGAAATCAAGAATCCGGGGAATCACAAAACCCCATGTGGGGAATAATATTTTGACGTGGCGGGGTGAGATTGCGAGTGAGGCGGTTTGTTGAGTTGAGATGCATCTCGGAATTATTTTTCGATGCTGGTATCTCCCAACCAAGCGGCAACGTTATTTAGACTATGCGCTAAGGATTTAGGTGGGTTTGGTGGTGCCGCACGGACCGCATCCTCGGATGGCCCCACTATTCTCATGCATCACAACTCCGCTTACACAAAGCCACCCAAACCCTTCCAGGATCACCATTCACCCTCCAACAACTCCGATAACTCCCGAATACACCAATCAACAGGCGAAGTGGCCGAGCGGTTAAGGCTATGCACCCCTAACGCGCGCAAGGCAACTCAGACTTCCTCATCACCAACTATCGAGATCGTCGCCTTTCTTCAAACTGACCAGCCTAAGGGTGAAGTGTGGGTGAAATGGCGGAGATACTCCTCGTGTGGGCAAGACATATATGGCCTGCCTAGCTAGCATATTATTCCAGTACGTGATTGGTGTCAGGAACAGCACTCATGAGAGCGTGAATGTCATAAGGCAGATTCTGGGCCGGTTGAGGAACGTCAGTCATCCTATCGCTCCGTATTTGTCATCTCTGATGCCAATTGCTAATAATCTATTTGCAGAGAACTGGTGAGGCAGGTCCATCTGTAACACCTGCCCCGGACCAAGGCAAATCTAGCAAATCTGGGACGGGCCGCCGCGGTAAGAAGGCTGAGAGAAGGAGAGGCGGGAGAAGCGAGCCACCGCGGCAAGAAGGCTGAGAGAAGGAGAGAGAAGCGGAGGCGAGCCAACAATGGCAGAACATCATGCGCTCCAGGGTCTACGGGTATCAATCATAGGTAAGGTGAAGGAACCAAGCATATTATCATAAATCTCCTACAAAAGTCTCAGTATAGCCTACATGCAAGATAATAAATTGGATTTCGCAGTGAAATGCAGCCGTGTCGAAAGGCTCGGTCCCAAATTTCGAGCTAGACAGCGGCGTAAGGATGTTTCTGGGGCTGTCTAACTTGAGAGGAGTCACAAGGCCCAGGCAGGGACAGCTCACCTAATCAATGACGGAAACCGAGACAGCTCACCTAATCAATGACGGAAACCGAGACAGCTCACCTAATCAATGACGGAAACCGAGACAGCTCAGGTCACTGCTGATGAAGGCAGTCATACCCAGCGAGCAGATCAATGCCGCATCGTAATACAGTGGTGACCGAAATCAGTGTCCAGAATTTTAATGTTCAATCCTTCTCTGCACGGGCCAGTTCTCCGCTTTTTATAGGTCACACCGTGTATCGCAGCTCGGCGTTGTTGGTCTCCAGCCGCTGGCCATTAGTTTTGGTGCTGACATGATGCATTTCATCTTCCCGTGCGGGGCTAAAATTGCAGTGTTAGCTGCATGGCTGATCCTGCAAGTCTGTGGGTGGGGAAATGATCATAACTGGATGATGTTGGGGCGGCCACTGAGCAGCTATCAGCCGGGCTCGAACCCCCTATCGGAGCGTCTCCGTCCTATCCCTTGAGTGGACCATTGTGTTCACACTTCATTCGCTATGATGCACTGTGAGATCCACAACAATTGGGGACTTGGCCCGTGCGGGAAAGATTCAACATTGAAATTTCCGGACACTGATTTCGACCTCTACTGTATATTTTTGTCCTGCCCAACATCACTTGGGACAGCAACAAAGCCCAACCTGAAAAATTGAATCATCGAGGTTGAACCAGACATCAACGTATCATCATGACAAAAAGAAACCCGTATCCGTGTTTTTTTTATTGCCATTCATTCCGTGCCAACATCCTCGCAACGTAACCGATCCTGATTCCGCCTACTTGGTGTGACTCTGTTTGTGTAGTACACGATTGATGTCAGTTTGGGTTTCACAACGCGGGCAAGGGTTTGGGGAGATGAAAAGGGATTTGGGGGCGAGAGGTTGGGAAGGGAAGGGGGAAGATAAACAACGCACAGGGCAGTTGGCACAGGTGCACTGTCCCTGGGCGCAGGAGCAGTTGCCGGAGGAGGCGCAGCCACAGTTTTCAGGCATTGTGAAGAGTAGAATGGTTGATCTTGAGAGATCGATGTAGTGGTTATGGTAGAAGACTCAAAATGGTGAGAGTCAATGTGGTCAGAGTCAATGTGGTTGTGATTTGTAGGTAAGAGAACGAGAGGTCGTCTCCAAGTTGTTTGAGTAGAGAAAATGCGTGTGAAGACTCTAGATGGTTGGAGTAGAAATTGTCGTTTGCTCTGTAGTATCTGCGTGTGTGCGTGTACCAAAGAACTGAGCCGGCTGGAGAAAAAGAAGAAAAAAAGCAGGATTACTGCTGGACACGTTTATATCGGCATCGCGTCCTTCGGGACGGTTCTACGGAGGTGACAAAGAGGCGCGAACCTTAGAGCTTGGGGGTGGCGATATGACGTCAAGACATGCTACGCGGAAGGGATAAGGTGGTGATGTGAAGGGGCTCGAGGGTGGAAGAAGATCGATCGAGGGGGTTTTTTCCAGCCATGACTTGCTTATCTATCTACGCAAATGAGATGAAGCGTATGATACTTGTGGTAACTTCATCCCCTTGGAACCACATCCGCTGCAGGAAACCAATGCCCGGGTTCGAGTGCAGCTGTCCTCAAAGACAAAGACAGCCTCACCACCGCCCCTGGCTCCGTTGGGAACGCGCATCCGTCAAAGCTCGCTCTGACAGTTGCGGTGTGCGAGCTTCAGCAAAGTTCCGACCCAGTAAACCTTAATAGAAGATCGCCACCATTCATGAGCTCACAACACACTGGCCCCAAATCAGCGCCGGAGGAAAAAGCAATGGGATTTGTATCTTCTAGAGTAGCCATCCCAGTTGACCAAAGATCTCCCAGCCACATCTCGATGCGCGTTGAATCCCTATCCGATATGATACACGAAAGTAATACGATAATGATACCTAATACATGCTTAGAAACGAAGAAATCAGCCACTGAAGCCACATCAGCAAGATGTCCTGTGAGAATCGAAGTCGTGACATCATAAACCTCCCTTCTCTCCATTGCCACCCGACCTCGAGAGATCGGAGCTCAAGCCTTGAATTCTCTCTTCTCCCACTTCCCCTTCGCCCGCACAGACTTACAAGGCCTTCCGGACGGCCCCGGCAGATGGACTGACGGAAGCACAACAGGTGTCTGAGTAACAGCACCGGTAGGTCTCGGGATGGCCGGGATGGTAGCGTTGACCGTCGCGGTAGGAAGCGTAGCGGCAGAGCTGTCAGGGCCCTGACTGATAATGCTACCCGTCTGGATAGGAAGTTTCTGGGAAACAGCACTGGTAGGTGCCAGGCTGGAAATTCCAACAGGCAGGACCGAGGTCGCATACCCTCCGCCAGTGTCGGACCCCTTCACGGGCTGGGGCTCAGGGTCACCCACACCGGGAGCGGCGCCCGCATTATCCGTACCCGGGATCGCACTCACCGGGACCTCCCTGGCGAAAACCTCCTTCAGCTTCTCCCCCTTGTTCGGCGGTCCGCTCCACTTCTTATCTTCACACGCATCTCGAAGCACATCGCACTTCTTGCGGTCCCAGACGTCGCAATTTCTGCTTCCGGTAGGAGGGCTGCTCTTGTAGCAGACATCGCCTTGTTTGTAGCAGTTGTCAACTGCTTCCCAGCACCCCATCTCGGTCGTGTATGAAGGCACCTCAAAGGCGCACCAATTGGCGTTCTTGATCAGGCAGGTCTCCGGAACGCCGCCCTGGCTCTCAGGCAGGGGGACGACGGCTTTGACCTTGGTGGGGTTCTTTGTGCCGGGGAAGAAGACTTTGGGGCCGGGAATGATATAATTAGGTTGGATTGGCCTGTAGATGTTGACTCGCAGGCCAGGATCACTGGCAGAGAGGTGCCCGGGAATGGTGGCTTTGCTGTCAGAGGGGACGGAGAGCGGGTCAGTGTTGTCACTCTCGACGTACAGCTGCGCGCAGTTGGTGAAGAACTGGGGAGCGAAGATTTCGCCCTGGGCGGTATCAGTGACGTTGTGGAGGGCGATTATTTCGGTTCGAACAAGGTATCTGCCCTTTGGAATGCCATCAGGCAAGTTGATGCTGAGAAGACCCTTGTTGGCGACGAGCTTCTCAACCGCAAACTTATCTGAGGCGGCGTCGTAACCTTGATGCCAGATCTTGAACCATCCTTCGCCAGCGGCTGTATCGTCGAAACTAGATACTGGCTTCAAATAGACGGAGATGGGGCCTCTGTGCCCCGGGTCGATGGGGAGCGGTTTAGCGTAGTCGGCCCACGCGCGGAACTCGAAGGTGAGTTTGGATCCAGCGGGTACCGGGCAGGTGAACGCGACAGCTTTCTGGCCATCTCTTCCTGGAAGAGAAGTAAGATATACGCCGAGACGTGTACCCGTGAGGGCGTAGAAGGGCACTTACCACATGTCACGTCTGGATTGCTGAAGGGTGAGGCGATGGGTGCGGTGCAGGTCGCCCCATCGTGTGGCATGCGAATACAGGTTCCGTCACCCTGGTTGACGTTGTTGATATATAGGTTGGTAAGGACCGTATGGGCGCTCGACAGACTCCCAAAGGCTGCTAGGCCAAGCAGAGACACAGAGGAACGCATATTGTCAAGAAGTGAATCACCCAACTTCTTATAGGCAGGTATAAGGAATGAACGAACAAAGACTGATGATGGAACGTATGATCGAAAACCAGTTCTCGTCAATGAAAGGAATGAAAGAAGTGAACGACCAACGACTCAAGCAGCAGCAGCAGCAGTAAACGAACGAAGGATAGCTTGCCCGCTGGGAAGGAAGACGGAGGTATGAGTTCGAAAACGAACGGATCACAGAACCTAGCCTGCCTCTGATGAAAGTGAACAAGAAGCCCGACAACCAGAGTCGGACGGACTAGATAAATGGGGGCAAAGAGGCTGCTGAGCTCAAACGACGGAGGCCAGACGCTCCTGTAATCAACTCCTCCGACATCAAACAGAGGGCACAGGAAATGATCCCGAAGACCACCACCAAGTGAGAGCAAACGCAGTCCCAAATAACTCCTACCCCTGGATCCGCGCCGCGCCGATCCCAAGCGGGTGACCACCCACGAAATAAGCAGCGAGTGCTCGCACGACATGACATGCAGCCAGGAACAATATCGTCAGTCGCAGATTGACGACCTCCCCTCTCCCCCGGGCTCGGGATGCCTATCGACCAGCCAGCCAACACCCCCAGGGGAGATCGTCCGTCCTGCTGCCGTGCGACGCACAGCAACTTCCCCCGCACTCCAACAGGATCATCCTTGGCAGGATGCGCCCATCCAAACAACACCCCCGAGGTTGCAAACCGACAAACAACCTGACGCCCGCGGCGGCGCCCGCTTGTTTCGAGGCAGCATAGGCAGCTTGGAAATGCACCGCAGCGAGTGGTTGGTTGGCTCATGCAAGATCACTCGATCCCGGGGTCGATCTCGCCAAGACCGCGTTGTTTCAGGACCCCTGGCTCAGCTTCATTGGACGCGCTACCGGGTAATTCCTCAGGGGCTGGCTTTTTGACTGGAATGCATCTCGGAAGCGCAGGAGCCAAGCCGTACTTTAAAAATAAGCTCTTGGAAGCGAAGAGGATGGAAGCAAACGCTGATGAGCGCAGAATAGTCTTTTCATAGTAGTAAGTGGAGATAGAGATGCCGGTAGTTGCGGAGAGGTTTGCTTCAGCCGCGAGTGGGGAGGGCGCCTGTCGGGAGAGCGCGAAGAGCTGCGCCGCCGCTGAATTGTTGACAGCCAACAGGAGTCGTCAACACACCTTCGACAGCCCTCTTGGAGCGCAAAGTCTCACCTCCCACCCGGCTGCTCCACTCACAGCCACGAGCATCACAATGTCCCGGAGGTGTGTAGCAGGTATAAAATACCAATTAAGCCGGGGAATACCGCCCGACAAGAGAGGAGATGTACATTTTCTTCCGGGCATGTTCGCCACCTCCTTAACCTGGAAGCGCAGGCAGGAAATACTGGAGCGCGAAACCTGCCAACCAAAATGTGTCCGGGAAAATCGAGGCACACCGAATTACACCGCTCTAAGCAACCCCCCAATATATCTTTCTTCCCCCCCTCGTTCCTCCTTCTCGTACATTGGTTCCCCTTGCTCCGATGCCGACTTTTGGTACAGAATTATATATGGTACACGGTTCGTGATCTCATGGGTATATAGTTTTGTAGGGTTTACTCGTTGATCTTGGCGAGGATCCTGTCTTCCGTCAGCATCCCATTCCACCACTTGCGCGTAGCAGCACAACCGGGGAACATAGCACTTACTCGCTATCCCGGAAGAGGTGGTACTCATCCTCTCCGACCTTGACGGGCGCGCCGCCGTACTGAGGAATCAGCACGCGGTCGCCCTTGTTGACACCCATGGGCAGACGCTTGCCATCTTTGTCAAGGCCGCCGGGCCCGACAGCCAGAACCTTGGCCTCGTTGAGCTCCTTGACGCTGGACTCGGGGAGGAAGAGACCGCTCGCGGTCTTGGCCTCGGCTTTGACGCGCTGCACGAGCACACGGTCCAGCAGGGGGACGAGGGACTTGATCGAGCGGAGGGTGGTGGCCTAGTGCAGCCGGAACGTTAGCAATCGCAGCCTATGGGCGACATCCTTGAGCGCTGGATCGTCCAAGCCAGCTCGCCAATTCTGGCAGACTCTCCAGCTCCAGAGTCCCAATTGCTGGGGCCAAAAACATACCATCTTGAATGAGGTCGGAAATCCGTGAAGTCTGAGAGGATAGTACGAGGGGGTTTAAGTCGGAATGGATGAGTCTGAGATGTGGGTGCGAGTGAAGCTTTTCAATTCGAAGACAGTGATCTCGCCTGAGCTTCCAAAGGTATCTAGAAGCTCGCCGATTTTTTTCTGGGTCCGGAACCCGTGTTTCTCCCAGCCGAGATGCACCCCAGCACAAGCCATCGCGTTCGTGATTGGCTGGCCATTTCAAGGTGGGTCGCTGACAATTCCTTGACATGGGACCATTGTCATCGGAACTCTTGGAGTCTTGGAGTTGCCATCTTGCATTCTCACCAATGCGACCTTATGTTATAGGGATCTATCTTTTTCATACTTATTTAGCTCCAGTCCCCGAAATATGAGGGAGTCTTTCGCGACAGAATGCCCCGCTTCAAAAACGCCATGCAAATACCTGCATCGCAGCAAAGCAAAAGACGCTAAATATTTACACAACCCCCTATATTTGTGGAATCAGGGTCGTGCTGTTGCCATTACTTCCTATACTGCCTATGCTCTGCCCCGTGTCCCGGCGCTCGATCCCCGGGCTGGTCGGCGCCGTACCCGCAACGTTACCAGACCGTTTCGGCTTCCTAAAGCACGCAAATTCACTCTTGCTGGCCTCCCGCAGTCGTTTGAGGACCGCGCGCATCTCGGGGAGCTCGCTTTGCAACCGCGCACGTGCATCGTTGTCAGTGCGAGCATCAAGCTCTTGGTATATCAAGCTCTGGAGCTCCGATGCGCGGTCTGTTGTATAGTGGCTTAGAGTCTGCGCGACGAACTCAACGTCGAGTGTGGCTTGTATCAACGCCTCTAGGTTGTACTTAGGGCGCGTTTTGAAGGTGTCGAGTAGTTCCCGAGATGCCTGCTCCAAGAGGTACGAGAGGACCTGGCTGGTGAGTGAAGCTGCTGTCGTTGACACTTGCGTGTGTACAAGCACCAAGCTCAGCAGTGCCTCGTAGACGTATGCCCGCACTTCCCGCGGCTTCTCCCCGCGAGGTGGCGCCCAGTCGGGGGCAGCCACACCAACTCGCACGATCTTGCGCATCGCCTCAATCGAGGGTCGCGTATAAGACTGGAAGAGGCGAGCGTCGATCTGGCTAAGCACATCGCGGATCGTCTTCGTCTCGTCTGTGAGCTTGACCGAAAAGGCGTTCTCAAATTGAGTGTTGAGGTTAGGGACAATCTCAGACCGGAGGCTTTGCAAGTTGCTGAGGGTTAGCAGCATGCGAACATTCTGGGATCAAATTAGTTCAAACTCATACATCTGTTTCATTGCGGGAAAGGAATCTTACCCTGTCGCCTGCATCAATGGTTCCCCCACCGACAGTCGAGGGGCGAGCCGCCGGTGGGCCGCTAGGCGCTACATAGCCATCGACGTCCACTGTCCAGTCATCGTCTGACTTCTTGAGAGGTCGTTCCGCATTTTCTACCATTCCACTCAACGCTTTGTAGAGTGTGGTAACGTATTGGCTCCGAACCATCTGCAACAGCTTGGTCGGCGGTGGAAGAACCATGTCCCCAGCTTCTTGCTCTGTTGTTGCGTCGGATATGTAAAGAATTTTCTGCATGCCACCCAGCAATGCTCCCTCAAATGAAGCAAAGCTGGAAGGCATTTTTGTGACATCTTTACGATCGGGTGATCTGTTCCAGTCTTCCACAAATTTGATGTTCTCAGCATCTCTATTCCACGCAGCGCAGAGAGCTGTTACGCATCGCTCTCTTGCCACATTCACCAAAGTCTTCAATCGCTCGACCTCAGCAGCGTCACCTTGTCTAACTGGAGCGATCGACGCCATCTCCGAAGCGCCGGATCCGACCACAGCCAACATTTTGGAGAGAAAATGCACGCCGCTAATAGAGTTTGACCACGGAGGCCAGAATGCAAATTTCTCCCATGCCTCCCCTCGCCTTGGAGAAGGAGGTGGGATGTTATTGGGGTCGAGATTGAACCGCGGATCCCGTGGTGTTAGAGACCCAGATATAGCGGATGACACGTTTGGTGTGGCCGGTGATTGCGGCAGCGGGGAGAATAAAAGCGAGATGTCTTCAGGAGGAGGCCCCGCGAAGAACATGAAGACAGCCTCGCGTAGCATGCTGACAAGCTCAATGGTCCCCTTCTGGAGATCAGTTGTCCCCTGTGATGATAACTGATGATGCTCTTTGGACTCCCCGTTATAGCCGACTGGCATCGTTTTCTGTGTTTTGCCATCGATGAATCCCTGCACAGTCTGCCAAAACTCCAAGACCTCCCCCATGATGCCCTGGGCAGAGAGTAAGTTATTGACAAAACCAACCATCATCTCCCAGAGCTCAACAACGTCCACGGAATCGAATGCCGGAAGTTTGGTCTCCATCGACTGCCGTCCAAGAGCCCTCATGTGCGATGCTATTGTCTGAGGGCTTGGCTTCTCTCCGTTTGAGAGCCGTCGCCGCAGAATTTCTATTTCCACTTTTGACCGCTCCACCGTCGATTGAATTTTGCTCTTTAGGTAGTCGTAACGGCTGAGCAACCATACCCATATCGGATTATCCTCCACGCCCAGCTCCAGAAGGAGATTGATCAACTCCATATGCTGATCTCCGGCCTGGCCCGACCCAATGTCAGACTTGGAGATGTTCTGGGGAGAAATTAGCCTCCTCCAAACGTCGCGTTTCAGCACCTGGATCTGTTCATCCACGTCGTGCCACATCCGCCCGGCTAGAATGATTCGATATAACTCTGCATCGCTGGGCTGATTTGACCCAATCCCCTGGGCGAGTTGCTTGGCTTCGTCGGCAAATCTTCTGGCCTTCGTGTATTCCTCGACCAAGGTTTCGTGGTCCTTTCGTTTGATACTCTCAGCTATCGTTGCACCTGCTTCCACGTATTCCTTCAAGCTATCGAGGGATGACGCCACCGTCTTGAGGTTCTCCTCCTTTTCTCGACCGCCCAATAGAGGACCCCAGACGTCTTCGGCCTTTGCCGACACATCGAGCAATGGTGCCTTGACACCCATGACACCGTACTCGCTCTCTTTGACGAGAGCATTCTTCTTTCGTGGGTCGGATGCAATTGGTACGGAGGGGCTGGTCAGGGCGATAGCAGCACCGCTGCCACTTCGAAAGCTATTCCTGCTAGCGTGACGGGAGTGACTTCTGGCGCGCGGAGGATTCGGATCAACTCCCCGATATTTCATCTCCTTGTAGACGTTGTCAATAGTCGCCTTCGCGCGAACGAAGCGCTCGAAGTTCGACTCCACAAGGACCTTGAGGGAAGCCGATTTCTGATCGATTGATCTGGACAACACTTCGAGTCCAGCAACGAGCGATTGCGTGTCGGCGTTTGAATGCATCTGGGACAAGAAGAGCGCCGGTGAGAAGGTCGTCGAGGAGAGGAGGAATCGGTTGCCTTGCGCGCCAAGTTAGCAAGCGGTGTTGCTTGGAGAACCACAACGCGCTAGGGGGCCAACTTACGGAGCCTTGTGTCATCTTGCAAAGGGAGCCCCAGTTGCTTCAATGTACGCACAACACTGTCGCTGGTGCCCAACGGATCTGGCTCATCCCTCTGTACCAGATTGCTCACGCCGCTCGCTGAGCTCTCAGAACCGGGAATCACACTGCTCCTGGTGCTGACGGCCCTTTCCAGCGCCTGGTACCGGGACTTCCTCCTGTTGATCTTCTTCTTGATATTTTCCTCCTCTGACAAATCACTGTCATTATTCTTTTCGACGGGCCACTCCTCGGGATATGGCGTCGACACCTGGTAGAAATCAAGGACTGTCCGCTCCAGGCCCGCCATTGTCGCGTGCCAGGCCCAACAGACCCGAAGGTCTCAAAGCTTTAGGTATCGTGGAGGATCGATGGAATCGCGATTCTGCAAGGACGGCGTGCGCATGCGCATGAGCTGAAAGACTTCTGATGGGATGTCGTGTAAATCGGTTGACGTTGCGGGGCAGTTGGTGTGCGCGAGTAGCTTTGGGACGTCCAGGGATGCATGTCTTGGCAGCTTGAGATTTGACCCACCAAAACTGAGTCGTTGCTGCGAGACTTCGAGTGGGGCCGTGACAGCGGTTGTCTACGGGTGTTGGGGTCTCACCGCCTTCACCCCGACTCGCCAGGTAGGGGGTCTCAAAACCTCAAACAGCGCTGTTCGGCAATGCTATCCGCTAAATGGCCTGCAGATTCTGCCGGCTTTATTCCGCGGTGAGCGATTTACCTGACGTTGCTGTCGCTGTGATGCCTGTCACGCACGGGCCATCCCAATCGCCTGGAAAACTTGCATCAATGATGTGGGTTGGCTGCATAGAACATTCAGTTTTTACCTCTAACCACCATCTTCTCCCACCGTGATTCCTTATCGCCGCCTTTTTTGAGACGCATTGGGAATATTGACGACTTGGATCGCCAAGAGAACCTCGAAGATGTTCGCCCTCCGCTCAATTGCTGCCCCGGCGCAGCGCCAGTGCATGCGCACAGCTCCCCGCGCAACTGTTTCTTTCTCTCTTAAGGTGAGATAACAACGCCACCAGCAACCGACAAGCCACTTGCTCACCAGGACACTCTAGGTCCAGCGCCAGTATTCCCAGGAGCGTGTCGCCAAGTTCAACGGCAAGAAGGACGCCAGCGTAAGACGTCACCCACAAGATCCCGCGACCCCCTGTCCCAGTCGCGCCGCCGGAAAATCACTCAAACTCGACCACGGCGCTTCTGGGTCGCGACGCCAACGACGAGGCTAAAACTTCTCACAGGGCAACTACCCCGTCAGCTTGATCGAGGGTGATGGCATTGGCCCCGAAATCGCCGTCGCCGTGAAGGAGATTTTCGCCGCTGCCAAGGTGCGTCCCTCAAGCTCCGCTCGCCCGGATGGTACCATCGCGACACCCTACTAACGTCTATGGTAGACGCCCATCTCATGGGAGCCGATCAGCGTCGATCCCATCCTTAAGGATGGCAAGACTGCAATCCCCGACACTGCTATCGAGAGCATCAAGCGCAACAAGATCGCCCTGAAGGGACCTCTCGCCGTATGACCCCTCACCAGCAAACCCCTGGCATGTGAAAGAGGCAGTTCCCTAACCAGACTATAGACACCCATTGGCAAGGGCCACGTCTCCCTCAACCTCACCCTCCGGAGGACATTCAACCTCTTCGCCAACTTGCGACCTTGCCGCTCGGTGGCTGGCTTCAAGACCCCCTACGATAATGTCGATACCGTCCTGATCCGCGAGAACACTGAGGGCGAGTACTCGGGTATCGAGCACGTCGTGGTGGATGGCGTTGTGCAAAGCATCAAGCTCATCACCCGTGATGCTAGCGAGCGTGTCCTGCGGTTCGCCTTCCAGCACGCCCAGTCCATTGGCCGCAAGAAGGTGCGTGCCGTGCACAAGGCTACCATCATGAAGATGAGCGATGGTCTCTTCCTCAGGGTCGCCCACGAGATCGCCAAGGAGTTTCCCAACATCGAGTTCGACGCCGAGTTGCTCGACAATACCTGCCTGAAGATGACGACCGACCCCCTCCCGTACAACGACAAGGTGCTGGTCATGCCCAACCTGTATGGTGACATTCTGTCCGACATGTGCGCCGGCCTGATTGGCGGCCTCGGCTTGACCCCTTCCGGCAACATTGGCGACGAGTGCTCCATCTTCGAGGCCGTTCACGGCTCCGCTCCCGACATCGCCGGCAAGGGCCTTGCCAACCCCACCGCTCTGCTGCTCAGTTCCATGATGATGTTGAGGCACATGAGCCTTGACTCGTACGCCGACAGAATCGAGAAGGCGGCATTTGCTGCTCTGGCTGAGGGCAAGGCCTTGACGGGTGACCTGGGCGGAAAGGCGACCACACAGGAATTCACAAAGGCCATCATCGACAAGCTCTGATACCATATCCTACCTCCTTTGTATGCATTCCTCATACGGCCGCACCATGACCTATTTTTAGACTGTACCAACAACCAGTATATCCCACATATTATGACCCTTTCCTTTTCTCATCTAAAGAGCCAATGAAAGACTGAATGGTGACCTACTTGAGGCTTCCTTCGTTCTACTTGTTCTGGGAGTCTTGGCGGGACGGAGGTTCGAGAGGGAGGTGGCCCTGAGATATTCTTTCCCGGGTAAATCAGAGCCTCACTCTGCCCGGTGCTGTTGTTTGCAGGATGGGATGGTTGGCAACAGGAGAAGGGGCTGGCACAAACAATGAGAATTGGTTTGTAGTAATGAGACGATGTTGAAAGCAACAACCGGGGATCCTATTTCCACATGCACACTTATTGGCTCATTCTGTCAAGCCAAGATGATCTTTTCCAAATGACCTCTAGCCAAGGCGGTTCGCAGTCAATTCGCCATGGCGAAGATATTCACCGTGAATCACACGAATCACGGCTGCAGTTGACTGTACTGCTTTATTCAGGAGGGGACAAGCGAGAGCAAGGCGTGTGATCCGGTTAGAACCAGTCTATAGACCCAGCATGCTTGTGTATGCCGGGATCATTGATACCTGTCAAGCTCCTGTGAGGTTAACTCATCATTATCTTCTGGATTCCCTATGATCTTTTAAGCATAGAAAAGCAATGTTCACCCGGACTGCTGGTAGGCAACCGAGATAGGCCCACTTTCCTAGTCAACGACTGGTTTCTCGTACTATTGGCGACCACCTCCTTGTTCTGTTTGTAGGGGGGGATGATATCTTTTACAATTTTTTGGGTTACCTCGATGGCAATCAAACCTTTGAGCACGTCTTGTTACCTTCGTTGGAGGACTTGAAGATCTGTCAGTTGACACCTTGCTGTCGAGTGGAACATTTGCTCACCCAGGGCCTTCGTACCGGTACTTGGAATTCGTGTTGGCAAAGCCTGTGTGGTGGGCTCTCAATTAAGAAGGCGCTCGTGTGTGGGAATACCCCGATTCTCCCGCCCCGGCTTCCACCGGAGTGGGCTTGTACCGGCCGAACAGCGCGGGGGCATCGAAACGCGGCAAATGAACCATGGGTGACTGTATGCATGCGACTCCCACTAGATCGCGACCCAGCTGATCCGACAGGTTCCAGACGGCATGGGTATATTGGGCTCAGATATGCGTTTGTCTGTCTATCCACGGATGAACTGTTGTCCAATGCAGCTTGGTTCTGCAGACACCCGAATGGTTGCCGGTGATACGATAAAAACCACTACCGCACGACGAACTGGGGAAGATGCAGGAGTGACAGATAGGGGACTCGCATATGCCAGGGACACACCAAGAGTGTACGAAGGCTCCAGCCAAAAGAAAGGTCCCCTCAGTCAGTGCGGAAGATGCCTTCCTACTGTACAGACCACCCATAACTTTCGTTATTCCAGGCCGTCTCCCATTCCGAAAACACCTACATTAATACTGAAAAGGCCTTCCTGCATTCTGGGGAGACCTTTCTGCAGCAACTGAATCGCTCCACAACGAGCTATTCGTCGCGATTTAATTCCTCTACCAATGGGACTGACCGGAACGGCTCCCAGATCATGGTGCCGTGTCTCGTGCCACAGCTACAGGGGCAAACATGGTTGAATTGGCAATATGACGAGCCTGCTATCTGGAGAATTATCGTCTCCATTCCGCGGCAATGGAACTGATATTCCTTTAGAGGGCCAATATCTGGCATGTGTTCTAGCCCGTTCGGCCTGCGGGAGGTAAATAGATAACAAGAAGAAGGATGAATTTTGCCAGCCCACCATAGGGGGGGCTACAGAAGTGCTAATAAATGGAGAGATGGCTCAATATCCGGGACTTACGCCCTACGTCATGGTCAGTTCCGGGTAACGTATTCAGACACAAATATGTCTGTCGCCTTTGGGCTAAATAAACACTGGACGGAGGCCGGGCGTTGCTGGCCACCGACCTTTCCGATGCTAACGACAGCCCAGGGGAGAGTTTACTGAACTTGTAAAGCACTGTGGCCATGTATAAGATTATTAAAGCCCCAGGCTAAGCAAGATGCCAGGCAGGTTCGGTAGGCTAGAAGGATTATCGAACTGGCTAAATGACTCGCCGCGCGGTTCGTCATGAAGTTCGACTCTCGAGGCCGAAACCCCTTTCTTCACCTAAGCTTGTTGGCGGCGGAGCTCGGGCTCGAATTCAATTCGCGGACGCAGCCCGGTGGTGGGTGCTTGCGGGAATGGCGTATTCGCCAAGAGAGCCAAGACAAATATTTCCGCGCTCCTTGCGATCGCCAGAATTCAAGGTCAAGACAAACCATCCAATGGGGGAGAATTGTGGAGGGGCTTGAGGTTCAGCAGAAGAGCATGGGCAGCCACAAGACAAGCATTGATGTCGCGTGGGGATACCCCACCTTCACCTCCACTTCCTCTCCCATGGGAGGAGCCTATCGATATCGAAATGCCCAACCAGAGACTTCGAAAACATGCCTATCGCCCCTTGTTTCTCATCAACTTGCCAAATATACATTCGCTCTACTTATGGGCTACGTGTTAGCAGGCTCGGCACGAACGGAAGCAGACCGCCAATTCCCCAAAGGAAATGACCGCTTCTTTTACCCCAAACTAACACGCGAATGGAAGGAGGGGAAGAAATTCTCTCAACCAGCGAGTGTCGATCCTGCGTCCTGCTACAATACCCGGTTTGACGACGGGACCTCGCGGCTCCCACGACCGAATGCCAAGTCTTCGGCCAGATTGGTTAGGTGCACCTGCGTTACCATCTGGTTGCCAAGAATGGCTGGTTGCCGCGTGGAGAGGGACAGCCCGCAAGCTCGCCGCCCGGCGCCTTGGCAGGTGAAGCTGTGAGACTCGATGCAAGCCTCTGCTGTGAGCTCGCCCAGGATGATGTGTCCGAAAGCTCGATATCCGGAGCCTTGGCGATCTCGCGAGAAGAAAGTACGCACGTAAAACCGAAACTCTAGCCACCTCGGTCCTGGCCAAGTGGCGATGGCGATTCGCGCATCCCGCACGTCCCGCATGCCCTTCTTCACAGGCTTATGCTAGATAGGGTTTCCCCTTTCGTACCTGTTACCTGCTCAGCATCCAGAGCACAGCTTTGATGTGCTTGCTCACACCAAGCCCCTGGAAGTATTGCGCAGTACTCCCCTCAAAGTACTCAACCTTGGCTCTTAGGTTCCCCCACATGGAAGCAGAGGACAATTGGCAATAATATCCTCGAAGCGGCGAGGTTAGCGATGGGCAGGCAATCGTTCCCCAACCCACCCCCGTGCCTGCTGCGGCATGTTGGCCAACCGTTTTGAGCCGGGCCTAGAGGACCGATAATCCCCTAGATGAATAATGCATGGGAGTTCCACAGGCAAGGCCCGAGACGTTGGGGCTACTTTCTGATGTCGCGGAACCTCGGACGCTCCAAGCAAGGGTACCCGGAAACTCGGTCTACTAATAAATGGCTCATGGGCATTTTCCCACACATCTTTCCCAGGCCTGGCGATCCACCGCGTGCCCTGAACTAAACCCTCGATCCCTCGCTCTCAAACGCGCATCTAGTGACACCGACGGGTGGGACGGCACAAGACGACTCGAGTGAGCCCTCCACTGCCTCCTCTATATATTCCCCTTCGTTCCCCTCCCCTAAATCTTCTTGGTATTCACACCTTTATAACATCTCCACTCTCACCTGTCACTTTACACACCAAAGCCATCCGCTCTCCCTACAGCTCGCTGCTTTTTGCGCCTGCTACACTTTTAATACGGCAATCACACACCAAAGCCTTTCACAATGCCTTCCTCTACCATCTCTGCCGCGGAGGAGAGCCGCATCCGTGCTGTCCTCGAGACCCAGAAGCTCAAATTCCATATCAAGGCCGGCGGCGCCAAGTGGACGTGCACCGTTCTCGATAGGGCAACTCAGTGAGTATTTATTCATTGCCGTCTGGTTGGTTGCTGCAAGGAGTATGGTGTTGACTATCATTCTAGCGAGAGGCAAAAGGCCAGCCGTACCGACTCTTCGTCATCCGTCTCCTCCAACGACTCGGAAACAAGTAGCACAACCTCCAAGTAGAGGGTTACTCGTTGGCGACAAGTGTGCATTGACGATCACCATGAAGGCACATAATTCGGAGCATAGGGATTGTGCGAAAGGCGACTGGCAGGAAGGTGACATGGAAGAGGACGGGGTGACAAGTGGAGCGGGCCCATTTCCGCTCCTCCATTGATATTCGGGCCTCGCTCTTCGGTCTCCCGTTTATTATTCCATCATCATTCTTTTTGGCTTAAAGGGATTATTATACATACCACATCCGGAGCGAGTTTCGTAGGTAGGCTGTCAGGTTTCCGGGCGTTAGATACCTGCTAGATTTGGAATGGGAAAAAACTATTATTGAATTACCACGAGTTCAAGATGTTTCATCTATCTTCCACGAGACGAGAACGTGCTATGGTTCCGAGGAAATCCCGGAGGGTTGGCGATCCCCACAACCAACCTTTCCGTGCTCCGAGCCAGCCGAAGCCGAGTAGTGGAGACTTGAGCTAGTTCTCTGGGGGACCCATTCACATGGAGTTCCGAAGGAGGGACCTTCGACCACCGATAATTTCGAGGCCGATACCGCGAGACCCTATCCATGTCCATCCCGACATCCGAACATCGAGCGGCGTTGGTTGAGTCGCGCCCTTGGCTTATTCAGCCCAGCCCCCTTTGCCCCTTTTACTACGTGTGAGTTATTCGGCACCCAGCAAGGCAAGATCACTGTCATTTTTCAACACAGTTTCCGCTTAATATGTTCCTCACCAGCATAGAGAGAGGTCCCAATATCTGCGCTCATATCTATCAAAGATGGGACGTGCCTGGGACGATGTCGCTGGCATGACGGCGTGGCTTCGGCCCCAAACTCTATCTCAGGGGCACATGAAGGATAGACAATACCGTGCAGAAAGGGGTTGGAGCTAAATAAAGTGGTGTATCGGGACCGAGACGTTGATTGATGGCTTCCTTGAATGCTGATAAGTCAGGCCCTGCAAAGCAATGAGGGACAGATAACAAGCCGTAGAAAGGAGTTCGGCCTATCAAAAACTAGACGCTGTGATCTCGGTGGTATGTTAGATGTTGCGTCTTGTGGCGTACAGATATAGCCGCCTCTCTCACGTTACTTGCCTTGGCTGTGGTGGAACAAGGCACGTCGAAACTTTGGCTGTCATGCAGAAGCTTATGCTATCCAACCTCTTCCAGTAGCCCATAGCCCTCGACACATGCAACCTACCACTCATTTCCTTTCCTGTGAGACCAAGAATGAGTTTACTCGGGCTCGCAGGTGGCAAGTGTTGTGTCGGGTGGTCATTGGTGGGTGATTGCTGAGGCCTCTTTGTCAGTTTTGAAGAGACAGCTTTCTTGGCATTGGGATTTATCAGGAGGTTCTCTTGGCACTAGTTGTCATGTTTTTGCGTGGCCTGATGACTTTGAACATAGTATTTTACATGGGCTTTGCATGAGGCACGGGAGCCTTTTCGTAAGCCAACGGAGTCGAGAAAAGCCATTCGAACCCAGAAGCCGGGTCCGGTTGCGCCACACCAAGAAAGCAAGCAGCGAGCCAGCGTTAATGTATAAACTTCAGCCTGGAATGCTCCCAATAGGTCACGGCTGATGAAGATCGCGTGCTGAGTCTGGTTTGGCTGTGCGTGACCGCCTGACCAACAGGTTTGGCGTGTGTGAGACCTTCTTGGCGCTGGCGGCGGGAGTGAGTTGGTTCTCCCCGCCCAATCCGTCAAATGTGACAATTCGCATTCGCCAATGAAAGGAACACAATTGCTCGGACTCGCTAGCACTTGTAGCATTGTGTGGAGGCCGCATTACAATGAGGAAATGACGATAAAGAACTGAGGTGGCCGATTGCGTGGACTGATAGCGTCACGTCTCGGTTCCAAGTTGACAGCTGCCTCAGGGCATAGTGGGTTGCGCGGCTAGGCTGGCAAGACGACTGGGAGCCTCGCCATCAACGATTCCCAAAAGTGTTGAGCATTGCATCAATCCGCTGCAGGCGAACCTGGGCAACGGGAGAGCCCGCGGGTTGCAGAGGGGAGTTTGTCAGGTCCCAAGCCACAGACGGAGGTAAATCCATACAGCCGTTGGGTGGTCGTCATCACACGCCACCCTCCCAAGGCTCTAAAGTCCTTCGCCCATTCCTTCTTTCCCCCGCCTTTCACGCCGTTCCGACGCAACATCCTCTTCTTCATCAGAAGCCGTCTTTCCACCGTCGCTAGTGGATCAAAGACGGCTTTTTTGTCTTGGTCTGGAAAATGCCCGTCCCAATCGCGGCGAAAGGTGAGAAAAGGATTCAATTTTGTACTCCTATGCACCCCCCGCAAATCGTTCGGCCTGGGCTCCGAGCTCCGACAATCATGGTGGTGGCGAAGACCCCTCAAGGACCACGCAATCCTCCCTCCGCCAGCTAATCACCATGCTGCCGCGACGACTCGAGCAATCTCGCCCCAGGCTGGAGTGTCTGTCTGCTTCTGTCCTCTTCGCTAGATCATCAAGAGCGAAATCCTTTTGATTTATGACTTTCGCTGGCTCAGCGCTGCTGTGTCTGCTACCCCGCCATTTCTCCTCCCTATAACTGTCGGACTGCATCTTTGAACCGTGAGAATGCCCCCTGTTAACCATCCTGTTCTCGCCTCAGCCGGCATCATCGTGGCCTCCGTAGCTGTCGCAGCGGCTATTGCCCTCTACGAATCACCTGAGGTCCGTCGCGTAGCCGAGGACCTTCGCAGGCGGATCGCCATCGCTTTGCATGCTCTCGGCGACAACGTCGACCCCGGCAGAACAGACCAAGACCCTGTCTTCAATCGACCTGAAGATGCTGACGGCTTTCTGGAGTCCCGCGGCGCCGTTGGTGTGGAGTCTGGAGTCGATGCCGACGACGAAACTCGGAGACGGCAGCGGGACGAGCTGATGTATTGGAACTCGCTACGTGAAGAGATGAAAGAGAAGGAACGTAAGGAATCGGAACAGGCCGCAGCTCTGCAACCCCCGTCCCCGTCTCGCGGTCTCACCTTCGACGATTTTCTGAAAGAGGACAAAACTGCTGAACGCGGTACGTTCGTATACAACACTGGCGCCAGCCCGTGGGGCGATGAGCAACAGGGCCTTGTCCGACGCCGTGGCACCGAGGGTGTGCGAGGCCTCAGCGCCGCGATGATTGCGAACCCCTTCAGCGACGAGTACGGAATCGAACTAGATGAACACCCCGGCATACAACAATCATCGCACGTCCTGTCACCTGGTCATGACGAGGTTATGTCTGACATCTACGATGCGACGCCCCGTGAAGGACGCTCCGCTGCTTCACACACGCTTTCCCCCCAGTCAAAGCCCGTCGTCCCCGATGTTCTCTTCGATTTCGAATCCAGCCGACGCAGCGAGTCTGCTACCATGGACTCTGCGACAGTCGATGACCAGGAGTTCCAGACACCCCCAGCTTCGAGCCGTGGTGTGCCCACCCTTGAGCGCGAGCTCGGCGATGACGAATATATGACGGCCGGCCAAGATGATCGCGACGCCTACGCATCAATTCAGGCCTGGGCTCAAGGTTCCAACCCCGGATTCTACTCGCCACTCCCAGACTCTCCGGCCGCCCCGCTCTCGGAGCCCGAGCTGATAAGTGTAGGGGCTCTCACTCCTACATACTCTGCGTCGCTTGCGGGTTCCGGGGTGGACGTTGGCAATGATGCTGCCTCGTCGAAGGGCGGAGACTTTGATATCATGAGCGAAGACGGCGACGGCATTCCTACCCCCAACAGCTGGTCCGAAGTGGGCAGCGTCATCAGTGAAAGCGATAGCGTCCATGCGTAGACCCGACTGTGTCGTTTCTTTACCAACCTCCGTTCTTATTAAGATACCTCCACCCCTCTGGGCATACTGGCAAAGGCGTTATATGGGATTTATCATTGGGTTTATTGGGTCGGAAGAGGTCGAGGCGGGTACATGGGGCTTTGATGGAATCGGCAGGGAATCAACAGTACTCTTCGGACACGATTTCCACATTCGGGATTTATACCTGGACGGCGTAGCCATACAATAGGAAGCATTGGTCTCCTAGCGATGGGCTGTTTTTCAAGCTGCGGTAGAATAGGGAATCCTTACCAAATTTCTTCTTTGTAGCAACCTTGTCAACAGCGCGTTGACTTACCACCTTCTTCTGCACCACAATAGTCGCCGTAAAGCTGTTCAACTGGCCGTCCTAACAGCTCGGTCCAGAACGATTTGGCATGGTATTTATGCAACCGGAGCTTCTCATTGACTCGGCGAATAGTGCCTTCGCCAAAGCGATTCTCTAGGTACTGGAGAAAGTATGCTGTGTGCTGGTAACCTCTATCCCAGTCTAGAAATCGGCGAAGTAAAGTCAGAGACAGGTATGTAAACATGGTATTTGAGTGGTTAGAGCTTGAAAGGGGGTTACGCACCTCCCTCGACCTCCCGTTTCCAGTGTGGCGGACTCAGGTCACAACTCAGCCTTACCCAATCCGCAATACCTTCAATCAGTCCACCAGGGCAGCTACCGCAAGCATCCCACTGGTAGCAATGGACAAGTTCGTGAGTTAGAACGCCGGTGATTTCGGCCGTGAGGCGGGATGTGTCGATTCCGTCGATGTATGACAGCGAGAAGTGAATCTCCTTATGATCCGGGTCGAGCTCGGTTCCTGTAGTGTACGCCACACCGCCCATATCGCGTAGAATGAGCGTCACGGAGCGAGTCGGTGGTACATTGGTGTGCGGCTCGGAGGGGGCCCGGTAGAGCAGTCGCTGGACGTTCTTCACGGCCACGGAAAAGATGGTGCCGACATTGACGGCGCTGAGAAATTTGGTAGCTCCGGGGTGGTCCAGGTCGCGGATCTCAAGGCGGAGCTTCGGCTGCGCGAAGCTCCCCCCTTTCCCTGGCTTCGCGTTTGAGTCGGCAGTATCGGGGGTTTTCACGGTACGGTCTGGAATGGGGACCGCAGAGGGCTGGGCTCCAGCTCCTCCCTCGACACTCGAGGTGGGTGGGGTGAAGACTGCGCTCGGCTTGGGCGCCTGTGTGATTTGTGGACGGACGGTCATCTTGAGAGCTGGAGGTATGGGGATGTAGGGATGGAGCTTTGGCTTTGGGAGCTGAGGTCTTTGGGGTAGGTAGCTACCTGTGGAGAAGTTATGACGCAGTGATAGGGGGAATCTCTTTTTAGCTTGAATCTCATTCAGATTTATGTGATGAAGAAATATGGGGATAAATGCTCGAAAATGATTGTATCTGGTATCGTAACACCGTGTTTCACGGACGAGAGTGAGATGGCACTTCAACGTCGTGACGGCTCCTGGCGGGGAAGCCTGGAGAGCTGAGAGCGGGGCAGTGAGCGGAAGCTGCCGGCCCCCTGTCACTTCAGCTGAATCCCGTGTGGACCGCACCCCCTGTCGCCGTCTTGTAGGTACCTATGTATCTTTGCACCCTGATAATACGCGTGAATACTTGACCCGACCGTTGACAGGGGTTACGGCGCCGTTGCCCAGAATTGCTGAGAAGGACCACAACGAACACACGGGCCCTGCAGTTCGTTCTCCCATCCCGACAGTTCGACCACGATTTCCCTCACCACACTGAGCTTTGCGCCAACTTGCATCAACGATCGCATTGCCGAAACCCTACACGCTACTCACCACGCATCCGTATCGTCCGACCGAGGTTGCGCGTAACTCCGGAACCTATTCTGTGAGTCTGCCTGGTTTTCCTCTGCGTTCGCGCTCCTCTGCCGATCGTCATCGCGCAGCAGCAGGCAACTTTTTCCCGCCGCGGGTGTTGTTTTGTTTTCCTCAACGTCGCTGTTCCCCGCGCCCTAACAATTGACGCTGACCGCTCGCTCGCACCAAAAGGCAATTTTGACGCTACACGGCCCGCATCCTCTTTCTCGAGGACATGGCGGACAAAATGACGGAAACCCAGGTCACAGACCTACAAACAGCCTTGCGGACCGATACGTCGACAGATTCTAAGGTCAACCAAGTCAACGCTATCAAGTCTTGCATCAAGCAACATAATGTTCCCGATAACTGTGTCGCTCCGCTCTTCGATGCGCTTCGCACCGCTTCGAGCTCCCAGCACGCCGTGCTTGTCAACGCCGGCTTCACAGCGCTGAACCACCTCCTTACCCGTTTGTCGCGACAAGAACCGAAATATATCGCCAAAGAGGCTGCACGAACCTTGCCCCTTATTGTCGAGAAGCTAGGAGACCAAAAGGACAAGTTCCGGTCTATTGCACTTCAGGCCCTCGCTACGTTGTATGCGGCCGCGCCTGTCGATGTCGAACGATCGATACGGAATACAGCCATGGTTGGCAAGAACCCCAGGGCAAAGGAGTCAAGTTTGCAATGGCTACTCCAGGTAGGGCTCAACATCATGTCCCACCTCAGACAACCTTGTGCTAACACGTCATAGATGCACCAGGAAAACGGGTTGCAATTCCGCAGCTACGTTCCGACGTTGATGGAGCTGCTCGAGGATGCGGATGGTATGGTCCGCGATGCTGCGAAATCCACTGTTATAGAACTGTTTCGGTACGTATACCCATTCCCGCACAGCTCGAGTAGAGTAAGGTAGCTGATGACGAGACAGAAATGCACCCAACGCTGCCAAGTCGGACCTCAAGAGACAGCTGAAGACCTGCAAGGTTCGCTCGGCTATTGAGCAGGCCATCGTAAAGGAGCTTATGCCGACGTCCGCGGGATCATCCGCCCCTTCTTCGCAATCCAATGCCCCGGAGGAGCCACCACATCCGGTTCGGTCCAATCTCGCCACGAGTGTATCTTCCCAATCCAGCGAACGCCCTATCACACCTCTGCTTGATAGTCGCCCCGAGCAGGTTGACCCTATGTATGTGAACACGCAGCGCGAGCTAGACGACATATTCCGAGAACTGCACTTTCACTTCGAAGGCAGAGAGACGGAACAGAACTGGTTGAAACGAGAGGAGAGCGTCATCAAGCTGCGGAAGCTCATGGCAGGAAATGCTGCCAGCGACTTCCAGGAGAGTTTCCTCGCCGCGCTCCGAGGACTTCTGGATGGCATTCTCAAGGCTGTCAACTCTCTCAGGACCAGTCTCTCCAAGGAGGGCTGCAACCTCATCCAAGACATGGCAAGGACGTACGGGCCAGGGATTGACCCCATGGTGGAACTCCTGATGCAGGCCTTTATCAAGCTTTCCGCGGCAACCAAGAAGATTGCATCACAACAAGCCAACGTCACGGTCGACGCTATTATCGGAAGGGTCACATACAACGCCCGGATCCTGCAACATGTTTGGGGGGCCTGCCAGGATAAGAATGTCCAACCGAGGCTTTATGCTACTGGCTGGCTCAAGACATTGCTTGTCAAGGAATCCCACCATAAGAGCCATGTGGAGCATTCCGGCGGTCTTGACGTGGTCGAGAAATGTCTCAAGAAGGGCCTTGCAGATCCAAACCCTGGGGTAAGAGAGAATATGCGGGCGACGTACTGGGCATTCGCAGGTATCTGGCCTGCCCGAGCTGAAACGATCATGAATGGGTTGGATGCGACTGCGCAGAAGTTATTGCAGAATGACCCCCACAACCCGAACTCCCCTAAGAAAGAGGAGGTTAAAGCCCGCCCTGGTTTGGGGTTGTCGAAGAGTACCATAGCAAGCTCCAAGCCGAGTCTACGTGAGACTATGCTGGCACAAAAGAAAGCCGCCATGGCAACGAAAGCCATGCCGACTCGACCAGGCTCAGCGATGGCTCATTTCTCACCGACTCGGACAGTATCCAGCACCTCCCAGGCATCTGTAGCTTCAGCCGCTACTGCGACATCCACGACATCTACTGTCCGTACACGACCGGAATCGACTGTTGGTGGGATTTCTGGCGCGCCCATGAGGCCTTCCAGGAGAAGACCTGAAATGGCAGCTCGACCTGCAACAGCCGGGCCGTATTCTATCAGAGGTCACGACCAGCCCTCGGCTGAGCAATCAAGCCCCGGCGAGACCCACAAAACAACAAAAGCTATCACGCCGAGGAGTATCGCGGCATCACCAAAACGGACGGCTCCTAGAGCGAGACCTTGCCATACGGCGACTGCGAGCGAGGGGAGCATCCCGACTCCGTCAAAAGTGGCTGCTGTCAAAGCCACTGCATCCCCTCGTACTACCCCTTCAAGAGGAAAGCCCATCCCCCACGTGACATCGAGTCCGTCTAAGGGGCACGACGAAGACTTTTCAATGGTGGTCTTGAAGCCCAAGGGCTCACCTGCTCAAGCTCCCGCCCTGTCCCCTGTACCACCTTCGCCAGCGCCACCTTCGCCTTCGCCGCCTTCACCAGTGCCGCCCCCCTCCCCACCCGCTGTGGAGGTTGTACCGGTGAACTCAGAAACTCCCCCGCAGCCTCTCAAAGTCTATGAAGATCCGTTCACGGAAGATCAGGTCATACCGAAGCCCTCGTTTGTTGGCCCGGTCCTAGAGGACAAGCCAGTTAACGAGGATGCCGCAAACCTACAAAGATCTGGGGGCGAGAACGATATGCCCGATGGCCCCATATCCTCGCCCGAGAAGGCCAAGCAGAACACGCGTCTGCTTGACAGTGGTATCTCCAAAGTCAAGGCAAAGTCACTCGATGTGCACGGATTTCGCAAGCTACAGGGAATCATCCGAGAAAGCAAGGCGGGCTTTGCCGATGACAAGTTTGATGCTCTCTTGTCGGGGCTCTTCGAATACCTCGAGTCACCCCTGGTTCAGATCCCTCCTGAAAAGGTGCAGGACGTCAAGGCACAGATCTTGGCGACCATCAAATTACTCCTCAAGAAGATGCGTGATAGCTTCCAGCCACATGTCTCGCGTGGCCTCGAGAGCTTGCTGCGAGCCCGTGCAGGCTATGACGGCCGCACGCATATCGTCAGCGGGCTAGAGCTACTAGCCGACGAACTAGTGACACTAGGCGATGCATCAGAGATCGTGGTTGTGCTTTCCCGCATGATGGGTAGCATGGACGTGGACGCAACAAGCAGCCGGAGTTTGAGCATGGGCTTGCATGTGTTGAAGGAGTTGGTAGAGGTGCGGACACAGTTCATGCCATCCGCAGGAGAGCTGGAAACGCTTGCAGGGCTCGCGGGACGATGCCTAGAGAGCCTCGAGTCGGCGGTACGGATGGATGCGGTACAGCTTTGTGTCGCCCTACACGAGCGCGTCGGCGATGTGAAGTTTTGGGACGCTATGAAGGGGGTGCGGGATGACCCGAAGAGTTTGATTACGTATTATGTGGTCAAGAGGCAGCGAGAAAAGGAAGGGTCCAACGGGACGACGCCTACAACTGTGCACGCGGCTACGGTGTTTGGGTAACGCGTCACTTTGGTTCTTCTTTCTGCGGCACTGTCCTACCTCATTGGATTTAGATTAGGCGCCAGCTTATTGTTTTCTTCTGGTCCTGGTGGCCGTGGCGATAGGGCGGGGAGCGGGCTAGGGGCGTAAAACATAGCGCGGCGTATCATGGGGTTGTTGGTTTATGTATGAGCTTTTCGTTTCATGGGAGGCGGGGTGCGGTGTGACAGACGACAGGCCTATCGGTGGAGGGTGTTGGTTTCGCCTTTTGGGGGGGTTGTACAGTGTTGTAATAGCTACGAGGCTCTACTGTAATTATCGTAGGATATATTAAGGTGGCTGTTTTGGTTTTTACGTCTTGCATCGTTCCCTTAGCTGTGAAGTTGAACGAGGGGTGACACATAGCATCGGACCTATGGAAAAGGGGTAAGCGTTGACATAAGGTGGCAGTATCGGTTCTTACACTAGCATCTATTATATTGGGGATTAAAGAGGGGTCGTACCTGTCTAGTGTCTTGTGTCTTGCATGGTGGTATCTTTGATAAGGCTACATTACTATCTATAGTCGATTTATTGAGCGGTATGTTCTAGCCGACAAGAGCTGCCTGGGGATTTGATTCTGAATTCGGTTCAAGATCGCAAATATCTATCCTCGAGGAGGTTCCAGAAACTTCAGACAAGACCTGAGCATCTCCTCGCTGAAGAGAAGCTACACCCAACCCACTCTGTTGACTGATTTGTATTCCTTCCTGTTTGATTACTGGATAGCAGTATCGGACGTGCTCCCGGTAGAGACATCACGACTCCCCGGGGGTGTAGTTAGCTGTCACGGGTTGAGTAATACGTGGGAACTGGCAAGTAGACTAACGATTAGTCAACTTGCGCATACCTTTTGGTGTAGCGGGCAGTTATATCAGTTCCCTGCATTAGCGTATTTAACGCCAGCCCCGTGACACTAGCTACCTATGATTACTTTGCTAAGGAAGGCTATTCAAATAATTTACCACGAGGGTCTCCGTAGCTCAGAAATTTTATGAGAAAACCTTTAATCACGAGATAAGCTAGAGTCTTTATATGCTGAGGGACCTTAGTTACCTACACTAGAGAGACCATTTAGAGAATCCGGTACCATCTACTCATCTACTACAGCGTCAAGACCAATGACCTGGCCTTTACTGTAAGAAGGTAATATCATTTAGCGCTAGCTCGGGAGACCCTCTCTTTTGGCTGAAGCCTTCATGCTCAATCAGAGATCTCCTCTTAGCACAAGGTAATAATCGCCCAAACGTAGTGTTGCAAGTCGACATAAACGAATAGATAAGTAGTGATACCACTAATCGGCATATATTCAGCCTTGTCTCTCTCAGCACCTCTCTACCTCTCTTCTTATAGAATCGGCCACCCCTTCAGCTCCCCCACTCTAACTTGATCGCGGCCTCTGTTGAAGTTTGCTCCGGTTTACCGACTCGCAAGCAGTTGAACCGAGCTTGCCTTACCCATCTGACCGACGCCTGTTGAAAAAGTCACCCCCAAAACAAGTGACAAACTCCCAGAGCACCAACAAGTGAAACAAAAACGGCAACGACAAATAGCGAAGCCATATTCCAACCCGGAAAAATAAAAAATCTCATGCCCCTCCTCCCGCAAGGGTATCGTTGAGATGTAGGTGATGCATGAACTTCCCATTTTGCTAACCTCCTGCCTGCCCCTTTTTGGTGTCGACCGCCCCTCCGTGAATTTGCACCATTGCATGCATCTCCTCTCCGTTTTTTGTTGAAAAACCAGAACCCATGATGCTTCCCGGCCCTATATTTAGGACCAAAAAGACAATAAACTCCCCTGTGATGCTGTATATATGCTGCTATGTCGTCATCGTTACATGTCGTACCCTGCCCCGTGCAAAATGTTGAAGGAATAAGTGTTGAATTACGTTAATTTGCGGAAAGATGTTGAACTGGAAAGTAGGTACGCTCTTTTGCGAGCATGGCATGTCGCGATTATAGCCCGCACCGCAGAGAAACGGGATTACTGAGGCGCTGTTGAAGCCTCAGTTCCGTTTGTGTGGAGATGAACTCCATTGGTAGGAGGGTGATGGACGCCGTTGGTCTGTGGTCCTGTAGTTGGGACCTTATCCAGGTCCGGGACTTCCAGGCCCTTCAGAACCTCAAAGATCGTCCGTGGCTGGTGGAAATCATTGTTCACTATGACTGGTTAGTGTCTCGAAATAAGTTGCTCCTCATCAAACACAACATACCAATATTGACTAGGTACCACGTATCCATTATGCCTTGAACAACGTGGCGACTCGGGGTGTCGGCTTCGTAGCAGCGTGCCCAATCCACACCAAGCTGGAAGGCTTCATCCTTCCAGGCGAGGAAACTGATGCTTTCGACGATGGTAGGCTGGACAATTTCCTTGCCGGGGAAGACACCCCATGTGACGGCATTGGGTCCCTCAGATGGCGCATTGGTCTGCAGAGTGCCTGACTTTGTCACGGCATAGTACGTCAGGTCCGGGTGGTCATGGATGCGACACAGAAGTTCTGGGAAGATATCTGGTGAGACTAGCAGCTCCAGGTATGCCTTCTGATAGACATAACCGTTCGACGGGCCCCATCCATGAATAGGATGTGTCGACTTGACGCCGTTCACGGCTGGCTGAGAGTTGACCGTGATCAAACCGCGGTTATTAAGGTCAAGCAAGTCGTCCTTGATCAGCTCAGCCTCGCTTGCTAGCGGTGCCTCGCTCCAGGGAAGATATTCGATCTCCTTATTCAGGTACCGAATGAACAGATTTGCGATGTCCTTAACACACTGGGGCTCACCCCACTTCTTGCGGTTTTGCTCGTTCGTTCCCGTCAGGCCAACGCCGTATGCATCCAATTCGCCGAAGGCGGGAGACCTGGAGTCACCCCAACGACCGTTAGGAAACTCGTCCCAGTCTTGTGTACGAAGCACATAAGATTTGTTGCGGTTGCGCCAGAAGATGGGACGGACGTCCTCTTCGCGTCTGCCGAGGCCGAGCGATTGCTTCCATGGGAGAGGCTGCTTCAAGGGGCGGTTCGCCGACGGCATCCAGTCGAGCTCCTCAAGCACCATGCGGGTAGCCTGTGCCAGATTCATGGTGTAGAAATGCAAGTGCGGGATTCCGTGGGCTATGATCTTCCTGCACATGTCTGCCACTAGCGTCTTGCCAATATCGCGGACTGCCACATCGTCGTTCTTGACTGGCTCGAGTGCCAAGAGGAAGTCCTCGGGGATCTTGCAGTTCATGTGGTTTGCGCGGCGGATGAAGCTGGCGTAGGTGGCAATAGGCATAATCCCTGGCAAAATGGGGATGCTGATGCCCCGGGCTCTGACCTTGTCGACCCAGCGGAGGAAGTTGTCGACATCGTAAAACATCTGGGTGACAATGAAGGTGGCACCCATATCGACCTTCTCTTTCAAGTGGTCGAGGAGGAGGTCCTCATCCTTGTTGTCGTCGCAACCCTCGGGATAGCCGGCAACGCCGATGTCAAAGTGTGCTCCGTAGTTATTACGAATGTGGGCTACAAGATCCCGGGCATAGCGGAACCCGCCCTCGGTAGCCTCCCACTTCTCCTTCTCGCGTGGCGGATCCCCGCGGAGGGCGAGGATGTTTGTGCAGCCCGCTTTGTAGGCCTTGCGCAGGGCGTCATTGACCTTCTCCTCTCCCATGTCGGTGCAGGTAAGGTGCATGCACGTCTCCAGCCCGAGGTAGGTCTGGGCCTGCACCACCATCTCGCAAGTGAGCTCGGCGATGCGGCCACCGGCGCCCCAAGTGATGTCAATAAACTTGGGCCCGAAGTGGTACATGCGATCCATGCGCTCATAGAGGTTCTGTACACCCTGGGCGGTCTTGGGCGGGAAGTATTCAAAGGAGAAGGACGGATTACCCGTCCTCTCCGCATCCGCCAGCATCTCCCGGATATGCATCTTGGAGTTTGCTTGTGCAAGCACTGAGAAAAAGCTTCGAGATCGTTAATTTCTATGCGTCCCCTGTCTGCTGACGGCCCGATGGGTCATTTGTTAGTTGCCATTGAGTACAAACGCCGTACAAAGAGTGAATGGGCCTGGGACCTGTCTGGGCGGGACGTCACACTAAGGAAATCATTGTGATGTCTGGGACAAGGAAGCGGAGGCGACGGGAGATGGAGGGCTTTCGCCAAGCAAGTCTTACCCTATTCAACAACCTGGGAAACAGCTGAACATGTACACTGCCCCTCGACAGAAATTATCAAGTGAGCAAGCGGACACGTTGGCCGTTGCCTCTTCAGTGCACCGTAGTGGCGAGTCTCTTACTCCGGCCTTTGAAGGTCCCGAAGTGATGGGCGGTGACTGGAAACGAGGATGGTCGGCAGGAGGGAATCGGTGAGAGATGGAAAAAAAAAAGGCGTAAGTGAGGAAAAACGGCCCAGTGCCGAAGAAAAAGACGGTAGGTAGGTTACGGTGCCTGCCTGCACGCCATGGGAAGGAAGGTACGTAGCACAGTGGGGGTTTGGCTGCGTATGTGCATGTACCTACCTCTTCTCCGATCAAAGGAGCCCGGACGAGGGACCACCACCATGACACCATCTGCAAACCCCACCAAAAGCAGCGGCCATCCTCAAGAACCCCGCCAAGTAACGTCAAGCAACGTTTATCGATTCCGCTCTGCCACCTCATGGCTGAGGTGGCATCTAAATCCCACGGCGACCTGGAGGATATGGGAGCGCTGGGCAAGAGCTTGGTATCCAAAGCTCAAAAGTCTCGCATGAATACCTACCCAGCCAAGCCCACGTATGTTCAGAGCTCCAATGCTCGAAACGCATGCGTTGTCCAAAGTGGCGGTCAATCTCCAGATGGTACTGGAGCGGCACCGGGAACCGCACTTGCATGTGCATAGTGCCCTACCTTAGCAGCACCTACCTCCCACCACTAGACCATCGCCATAACCGCGGAAGAGCAGCGAAACGAGCGCATCAGAAACCCGGAAACGGGAGCCTATGGCGGGGCACCCGGGGACCTTCGTTTCTGATGGGGAATTTGGGTGTGCTGGGGGGTCGGGTGTTACCCGTCCAGCACCCCACCCCGGTTACGAATACCGATACAGGAGCCACCTGCAGCAGTTGCCCAGTGCAGATTGAACGGCAGAGGTGGGGTTGACATGAGATCTCCAGATTCTATTGTGTAACAAATCTCGACGTAGAAACGACAACATCTACCAATTAGAAATGTTGCAAAGATACCAACCATCGTTGAAGATCGTGAGGGAGACATTTTTGACAGGGTCTTGTGATCCGAGTTTTGGCAGAGCACCCACCCTGCACAGAGCTAGGGCCATGGGAGCTGCTAAGTCCACAACATTTAACAAATCAGGGCGTGTGGCTCAGTTGGTAGAGCGTCCGCTTAGCATACCGAGAATTCATTCTTACTGTATGCGGAAGGTCCTGGGTTCAATTCCCAGCTCGTCCACATCTTATTTTTTATAGTCAGACACACAATATCTTGCTACTATTTTGTCAACAAAGTTGATAAATTGTGTTTGTGTTGTTTTGCTTTCCCATCTCATAGTTAGCTCACCTATGACTGCCTTTGAACTAGGAAACGATGAATAACGGCTACTGGTATCCTATGTGTATTGATGATGCTCTATACTTTATCACGCACACCGCGTCTGTCCTTCGGGCAACCTAATGGCTATGTCTTAGCACCACCATCAGGCACCTCCTGTCCTGTTTGGTCCTCAGCAATTTCTTCATCCTCTTGGATCTTTGCCGTCTCGCCATTCAGCTCGATCCTCACCGCATCACTACCCAGCTGATGATCCACGCTGTCTTGACCGGTCGGGGTCTTAGGCGACCTCGATCGACTTGCCGCGCCTCTCCCAACGATCTTCTCCGTCCAATTCCACTTCTGCTCGGAACCCTTCCCGCGATCCAACGAGTTCCGCTTCTTGATCTCTGGGCTCCGGCGCCCATTGCTAACCACGTCGTCGCTGCTGTCATCTCCGCTATCGGCCCAGTCCCGATCGCTCCAAGTCATTGAATCCGCCCGGTCGATATGTGGTCGAGGAGATCTTCGAGTCGACACGGGGGAGGGCAATAGAAGACCTAGTGGATTCTCGTCCGATACAGCATGCGATGATTCGCTGGGGAGATCGGAGACTTCGTCTCTGGCCTCGCAAGCCTCATCCTTGGAAATGGCCTCTTGGCCGTCCCGGGTGCCGTCTCCTGTCCTGGCGGCGTCTGATGGGATTCGCTTGTGTGTCTCATCGCCATGTGTATCGGGTGGCTCGGACGGGTTCTTTGCCCGTTCCCGTCCCGGTTCGTGTTCGTCGCGTGTCCTTGCGGCTGCCGAATCGCTGAAGTGGGCCTCGACGAGGTGGTGGACGACAGGCCACCCAAAGGCGTTAGCAAACATACGACGCACTATTATATTGTTGTGCGCGTCGGGTTCGATTTTGACTAATACTTTGCGCCAGGATAGGTCTCGGTGATAGGCCCGCGCAATCTTCTCCTCAACCTTCATCTGGGAGGTGTCTACAACTTCGGGTTGCTCTTGCTCGTGGTCAGTGCTTGTGCGGGTGGTATCGCTAATGTCATCACGCGGGGATAATGAGGGATCGAGTTTCGGAGATGTTACCAAAGGAAAGGTCGGCGTCGTCGGCGTGGATTCGATATTCCCGGCTTTCTGGGTCATGGTCGAAGCGCGTGAGCTCGATTTACGACTGAAAGCACTCAGGGAGCTGGGCGTCCGCTTCTTCATCGGTGGTGGCGGGATATCAGAGGGGTGGTATACCCGATCGTGGAAGATGGCACGGGGGCGCTTGGATGGATCGATAAGATATTCGATCGAGGGCAGCTTAGGGTTGAGGAGATCCCCGGCTGACTCAAAGAAAGTTGTCCGCGGCGGAGCGGACAGACCTTCAGGAATATCGACTTCGTTGCCTGCGCTGACCTTTGACTTGGAAGATGTCGACGGCTCCGGGTCCGAGAAGCCGGTTGTCTTCAATGTTTGGCTCCGCTGGTAAATTCTGATATGTTTTTGAGGAGGAGGAGGAGGTGGCGCCTGGGTCCCTTCGCTCCGGAAGAAGCTGAAGAAGCCGCTCAGGCGCGTGGATGCAATACTCGATGTTTGAAGACTTTGTAACTCGCCTGCTCCCCCTTCAATATAGGGACTGGTGGCAGACCTCAGGCTCTGTCGGTCATCCTCTAGAGTGGCGTTGCTAGGGGGCTGGGGTACCTCATGGTACCCGTTGGCACCGGAAGGTGTAGATATGCCAGAAGTATCCGAATCTTTTGTTGCTTCCTTTGTGGTTTCGCTCGCTTCTGGTTGCCACGGCCCGATCCTTGGAGAGGTCACGTTGGCTCCTGTTAACTCCGCCCATCCGTAGCCGATGACCGTCTCAACAAGGCCAGCTTCTCGCCGAGCCTTATCTACTCTGCCGAGGCCTTGCCAGTCTAGAAACAGTAGGCAGCTGGTGCGGAGGGGCACGATTCCGTCATTGACGACATTTGAGTATACTGTCCTGTTTCGGAACTTCTTGAGCGCCCTGTGAGCAGGTCCAGTTGGTAGAATTCGAAGCAACGGCTTGGACTCGGGTTGGCTCTCTCCGTAAATGTGCTTATGTGCGTTTTCGCCAAGGTTGCCTACAATCGCCCCCCAGCCACTGCGTGCAATTGTTGGGGCTCTCCAAGTGAGCCCTAAATCTTGCCCAGTCCTCCCGACCAGGCCAAAGTCGAGAGCAAACTTGACGTATAGTGGGTTCTCGTGATTGAGGCCGAGCAAGGGCGATGCCATTGTGATAAAGTTGACGGGTTCGATGAGGTCAAAGAACCGAGGCGAATGTTTTTGAATGTAGGCGATGGCGTATGTCTGAACCAGACCGCCGAGTGAGTGCGCGATGAAGCTGACCTTGGTGACTTTGTACAGCCGTTTTGTATCCGTGGATGAAACCTCGAGAATCGTGCTGTTCTTATGAACACGGGTTTCCTCGGCGTCTTGCTTCTGAGAGCCCGGCTTCAGCGGTTTCGCGATCGCCTCCGCGGCAACTTTAGTAGTAATGGGTAGACATGGCTGGTCAGGGTAGGTCATTGACAACACAAAGTTTGCCAGTCGTTTCCCTAGGTACTTGATGCCCCTTTCCGTCTTGGTCGCATTTCCAGAGAATCCGCGCACAATCACTTCTTCGTCATCCTCCTCATCCTCTTCCACGTCCACCACGGTGCCGTCATCCTCGGCTTGGCCGTCCTGACCAGCACCATGGCCCTGTGGGTCTGGTTTTGCAGCCCTCTCCTTCGCTCGCCTCGCTCTTGCATCAGCCTTGGCTTTTTTCACACCTGCGTCGATGCTCTCCTTCATGAACAGCATGTCAGCGCCGAGGTTGCTGTGCAGTCCGTGTGTGAGCACAACAAGGTGAACCTTTTTCTGTTTTTTCGGCCGAGACGACTCCCCAGGCTTTCCGCTGCTCATCACTGACTCAACCGGAACTTCCGCGCCACGATGTTTCGCCCGAATACGACCGAACTCGTCCCAGCCCGGGAGCTCCGGGGTGTTCCAAAGCGCGGCAGTATCCTCAACCCTAAGCCGTATTGCTCTGGAGAACACCCCCTTCGGATCAGCAGCGTGATCCTTCACAGCGCCAACACTTTGCTGGAAGTCGCTGACCCGCCCTGGCTGTGGTACCTGGGTCTGGCCCCCGATGACGGGCATGCCGGACCCAAGATTCAAAGATTTCTCGTCGCGCGCCAGCAACACCTCGTAGTGCACGCCGGCCGAGGCGGAGAACACAACCTGCGATGCGACCTCGATGATCCATGTCACACTCTCCCCATCGCCGTCAGGCCCCTTTCCGAAGTATCCGTGTTTGCTGCTGCCCTCGCCTGCAGTCTGGCGGATGTTGTCGGGCACCACCAGATGGCAGTTCCAAATACCGCCGGCCTTGAGCATCGGTTCGAATTCGGGTACGCCATAGCGGCGGGGGTCTTCAAACTTCTCATTCGGATTGAAGTTGGAGGGGTAGGCCGCGACCGAGAGGTTGTAGGGGCCGTGGACAAATGCGGCGCGAAGTGCTATCGCACATGTGTTCTTGATGCGCAGGAAGAGGAACTCGGGCGACGGGAGGATGCGATCGGCTGAGGGTGTGTAAGTGATCGTGTAGCGCACGACCTCGCCGATTTTGAGGCTGCCGGCCTGGTGTAGAAGAAGCATCGTCGCATCAGTTGACCAGTCATAGACCAGGGGGCATGCACTTGTGCACTCGGAGCGGAAACCGTCGGGGGCATCAAACGCAGCCGAGAAAACAAGAAGCGGGAGACCCGCTGGCGTTGCGTCACTTCTGACCTGCTGCTGGGTCCTAGTCAGCGATCGTGGGCCTGGATTTAATTGATCCAGCGTTGCAGTTCGTGATCAGTCCAACGCAAGGATATGTACCAGAACTGCTGCGACAACGTCTCTGCTCTCATCTGTCCTCGGAGCGAAGGAACAGCGGGGGGAACGTTGACACGTGCAACCAGGAACGAGCGGAAACTGGGAACTGAATACAGACTTGGGATAAAATGGAGCCAGGTTCCTTAGGTTGAGGGTCCAGATTTCGGCGATGAGCTACCGAAAGCTTGTGCTACTAGCGCGAAGCGCGTCGCGGCTCAGAAACAAAGTCCCAAAAGCTGAAGGTGACATGACTGAGAAAGTCTGGGAGCCCCTTTGCGCTTTACGAGAACACCCAAGTGAAAGGGAGGTCGAGCTGTGTGAGGCTGAGCGCGGCTGTGTTATTGGGCGCCAATATGCTGGATGACCTCTACCTTAACCTTCTCACATGTCAAATGCGCAGGACCTCCGACCGCACAGTGGCACACTATCAAGGCCAAGTTGGTTGGTCAGTTTCCTCAGTCTCAGCGTGCAGGAAACTGCAACACGCGCTCTCAGATGACACACTGTCTGTAGTAATGTACATGCAGCGAGCTCCAGGGAGGGCATAACCACGTTGGGTGTAAAGCAAACATGTACTGAGACAGGACATATGCCTGAGCTAAGTTTTGACCAAGTGTGACGGCTTCCAGGTTCTTTCGAAAGGCCATCAATCCTCAACCCAAAGTCCATGCACGGTCCCCTACCGAGTATGGATCACGCCCACCAAAGAGGGCCCGTGCTGGCGTCACAATCCCAGCTAGTGACCCCAACCCTAAGCTCGGCGCCACACCGCCAAAAAGTTCTGCCAGCGCCCTTGTCGATTGATCACAACCCCTCAGGCCAACACCCACGCACGCCGCGCATGTCCCGACTTGCGGATTCGATATACGATGGGCCGCCGTCCAAACCAGCTGATCCTACAGTACTTCGAGCGCGGGCCGAAGCTCCAGGATCAATCGAACAGATACCCGCACACGTGTAAAGCGTAAGGCCCCGACCGACTGACCCTGGACTCTCTATAAATTGTCGCTAACTGTCGCTTCGCTGTTCCATAGATGTGGAGAGCACTTCCCCCGAGGTCGCCTGGACACCCTGACCGGGCATCTTACCAAGAAATGCCCGGGGATCAGCGAATCCGACCGAGTCAATGCCCTCCTCACTCTATCGGGCATGAGCAGCACATCACAGAGACTCCAGTCAGGCCAACATGTTCAGCAGAGCCAGCTCGGTCAACATGCCCAGCATGCCCAGCAGATGCAAGACCAGGAAAATGGTCCTCCGGTTGATCTGCCAATGGCGCAGCACGATACGCAACGAGACTGGACAGCGCTAGGCATGCTCGCCGAGGTCTCTCGGGTCTTCACGCAAGTTGAGAGGAACGATGACCAAGTCCAATCCCAGCCACCGCCGCCCGGTACACTATCGTCCGCATCTCAGGGTGGTGAGCGGTTCGATTTACAGCCACAGTTCTCCGCGGATAACCAAGAGGCGCAGGGTGTGGGAGGTATGTACATTGCGGACATACTCCCTGCGGTATTGTGCGTAACGCTGACTTTTTACAGAGCCAACATCACCACAAGAGGCAGATATGACTGCTGAGGAGCGTATTCAGGAGATTCTCCGCGCCGAGAATGCCAACAGCGAGCCAACAAATCTCACAGTGGCCGCAGCTGCCACTGCTCGTCTACAGCCCGGTCTCCTCGACCCTCAACTCTTGGGGGCTGAAGCGGCTGCTGCTGCTGCCGCGGCTACCGCAGCAGTAAACGTTGCAGTCAGCACACCTATAGCCGCTCCAGCAACTGCTAGTTCGCCACATAGCCCCATCGAGCAGCCAATCTCAATTTCCACCCCAACGGCCGCTCAGCCTTGGGGAGAAATCACTTATCCCTCTGAAGGCTACCACCCTTCACTGGGCCCGACGGTTCATAGCCCAGCCCCAGTAGTGAGGGGGGGGTTCCGCCTCGAAACGGCCGGTACCAACGGCGCAAAATCGCGTCATTCACGACAACGCTTTACACCGGAGCGACGCGAGCAGGTCAAAGACGTACGAAAGCTTGGTGCCTGCATAAGATGCAGGATTCTAAGGAAAACGTGCTCAAAAGGTGAGCCTTGCGACACCTGTCGTAAAGTTCTATCTCCTCGCATATGGCGCAATGGTTGCACACGAGCCAAGTTCACGGAGCAGCTGGATATGTACCAGGCTTCCGTTCAGATCGTGATGGCCCAAGGCCATATCAACAACTTGAAGCAGTCCACCCCTCTCGTGGATCGTGGTCTCGTTGTGGAGGCATACAACTTCCCAGACCAACAAAGCCGGTTGCGGCTCCATGTTTTACAGCGGGACAACATGCAAGAGGATGACGCTCAATCCAACCCCGCGACCGCAGAAAACAATCCCCCTTCCCATAATGTGGTGATGCTGGATAGCGAAAAGCAGGATATTCCGACCAAAATAGAGGATTACATGCGCGATATCCTGCCAGAGCTCATCGAACAAGAGCCCTCGCATTTTGTTCAGGTTACCCTGCGTCAAGGTCTCGATCTTGCCAACGCAGCAACCGATGAGTTACTGAAGAAAGCGATCGAACTTTGGGGCCACGTCGAATTGGTGAATCGAGAACGACAGTGGATCATTTCCATCGACCCGACTGGCAATGATCCCTCGGCCGAGTGCATCAAGGAAGATACCCACCAAGAAGTTTTTACAACTATCTGTCTCCAGATTACGGCAGCAGCTGAGCGAAAAGCCAGCACGACGAGTAGATCTCTTCTGACTGGGATGCAACGCGTTCTTCAAGATAGTAAGGTGAAGATGGACTTCAACATGTACTTGACGGCAATGATTCTTCTCAACTGTATTGAGAAATCGACGTGGGCGTTCAAGGCCTGGGAACAGCCGAACCTGAGGATAATCTGGCCTCTTCCAAAGGAGCCGGCTGCTTTCCTTCGACAAGGTTATGTCATGTCAGATCTGCTGCGAATGCTCCTGGTTATTAGAAAGGTGCAGCCACGGACGGCTTGTCGAGAATCCGACGGGAAGCTTGTTACTGACGAAGAAGACCCCACGGTCAAGCGGTACTTCGAATCAATTAATCTCGACTGTAGGTTTTCTAATCACCCCCTTTCCGTCCAACATTGCTGACCGACATGTTTCCTCCACAGTTGCCGAAGTTAAGGCGAAACAAGAAAAGCCGGTCTTCTCTCCAGCCGACCCACGATCGTTCGAATTCTTATTTTGCTCCACGCTTCTTCTCCCGTCGCCCGATAAAGAGGCTATATCATAGACCACGTACGGCGTTATGTGTGGATTTCCGGTCTGGCGACAAATTTCACTTTGTTAGATTCATGGCGAAATGACGCCATGTACGGGTATAGCACTATTGACTTTCTTTTCTTTACACAACTCGTCCTAGGCCTCAAGTAGCAGCCGGCCCTTGGATCGCTTCAATCTTGCGTTGATGGAATGGCTCGTTTGCCGCTTGTATGTCAACGGGATGGACCTACTATAAGCCCCCAAGGAATGGGCAAATGGACGGTACGGGTACGGCACGATGAATGATACTAATCATGAAAAATTTAATGGGATTGGCAGGAGGAATAGGACGGACGGATGAGCGGATGGAGCACTGTTTGCGATAGATAAAACAATACCCCTGGAGTTGCAGTTTGTTGGGAATACTACAGTTAGACAAGGACAATGCATTTGTTCAGCAGAAGTTGGCTTGCGAAATGCTTGATGCTGTGTCTATCCCGTGAGTGAGAGACTGCTTGCTCTATGAATGTGCAAATTTACCAAGAGGGTCTATTTCCTAACGTCGAAGATGTATTCCTTCTGTTACGACAGGCCCTGCTGTTTAGTATAGGGTGTTTAAGTGTTATTCAGCACATTTTCAAAGTACCCTTAAAACGGCGGTGCAAATAGACATTCTATTTACTAAAACAGGCGTAACGTCTTATCCACAATTCCGCTTTCATCTCCTTCTTTCAGCACCGTCTACCTTGAGTGTTTCTCTCCATGTATTGTGACCGCTTCTGATGTTGTAAGAGACATATAAAATTATGTATGATGAGGGTGAGAATGGGCTTAGTTAGCCATTGACACAGACGGCCCAAATCTGCAGGCCACCAGACCGTGTCCTGCCTCGTTGGCCACAGTGAGAAGCAACCCGAGAAGCCGAATCTAACATGTACGGGGAAGCGCAGATAGGAAATGACTGCTTGTCATGTCCTGGAACTCCCAACGAAAGCAAGAAACAATGCAACCTCTTAGGTCTGTCCCACCCCTTTACTCTCTTCTTATGCCCAAGAGCCAAAATCCCCATCGCTATCCTACAACAGAAGGAGATACTAGGTATGTATGCCATATGTGAAGATGAACAGTATGAAGCACAAAAATCATTAAGACAGCAGAGAGCCGTCTCACTTCTCGGCTGCATTTCCTCCTCCCCCTCCTGTACCCGAAGGAGGTTCCAGAATGTGTGTGTGATCTTCGGCTTTAACCACTACACCGCCTTCCATCTGTCTGCAGATGACCGTGTCGGCCACCCAAGGGTCATCGAGGATCTCGGACATCTTGGCGCGCTTCTTGGGATCAATCTCCAGCATCCGTCCAATGATGTGTCGGCTCTCTCTGGGTAGAAGGCGAAGAATCCTCCACGGACCGCGCACGACTTCCTTCTTCTCCGGCGCTGGCGCTGTGGTGTTGCCGTCGGCGCCGGGAGTGCTCGGTGTTTTCGGAGTCTCGGCCTTGGCTTCTTCAGGTTTGGCGGCTTCACGACCACGGAACGCTGAGGGGTCGAAGTCCCTTTGAGGTATGCTGCTCAGTTCCGAGGTTGAGTGGGACGGCGGAAGCATAAGCTTCCTGGGGTCGTGGCCAGGAGAGGGATCTGCTGCAAAGAGCTTGAAAGAACTATCACTAAGCCGCGGGACTTTCCAGGGGAAACGGCGTAGTGTCATGCAGCAGTAGATGATTGCGAGCGACCAGATATCAACGGCCTGTGGGTCATATTTTCTCTCATCATATACCTCAGGCGCAAGATAGGGATCCGAGCCGACAATTCCTGTGCCCTGTTAGAATTCAATCAGAGGGTGATAAAGATGAGAATACTGACCTCCGGCCAAAACAATGCCACTCTCGAAGGGGTATTTGTAGACATGAGCGCTACCGAAATCGATAATTTTCATGATGCCGTGCTCGCTCACAACGACATTGTCGAGCTTCAGATCGCGATGTGCCAGGCCCATACTATGCAAGTACGTCACGCCGCTCAGAATTTGTAAGAAGCAGCAGCTTATCTCCTCACGCGACATCTTTCCCGTCATGACAATTGCGAACAAGTCAAAGGGCGCGTACTCCATTACCTCGTACCACTTCCCCTTCTCCTGCACGATGTCAAGTGTTTCGATGACGTTGCCGTGATGGAGAGAAGACCCCATACAGTACTCGGCTGTCAGTTTCTTGACGTACTCTCGTTCTGTCTCGTATGAATGGCGTGGTCGGAATTCCTTCACTGCAAATACGACACCGTCCTCGCCACGCTTCATCAGTCGCACTGACCCGCCAGCTCCGGCACCCAACACTTTGCCAAGCTTCCCGTACTTAGACGATAGTCCATGATCGTCGCCGAACGGCATCTGTGGTGTTTTGACGCCAGGTGGCGTCTTTCTCCCGGATCGGACTGAGGCCGCTGGAGATGCCGCCCGTTTTGTCTTGTTACCGAGACCAACCTTGAAGAACCTTGTTAGGTTCGCCATTGAGCCTGTCCTGTTTTGGATTGCGGAGCTATCATCCGCTGTAACTTCATCTTTCCTGCCCCCGTGGCGTCTGTCTGACGACACCCTGGGTACGCTGATGCTCGAAGAAGTGGGCGAGCCGGTCTTCTTTTTCCTGGAGAAAATGAACCGAGACTCAACACCCTTCTGCGCCTGCCGCCTGGTTGCAGCGTATGGATCATTGGCGTCTCCCTGCGGCGGAGTCTGCCGCGTATAGAACTGTGAGGCAGCTGCAGATCTTGAGGGGCTGGATTCGCGGGAAACGGGAACTGAGCTGGTTGGGGAGTTATTTGCGGTGCCGATGGAAAAGAGACCCCTGCGGTGATCTCCGACCGGGGTGTTGAGATGGTCCCGACCATCCGATGAAAGAGGTCTGGGTGATAGCTGATCCGAAGGCGCCTGTGGCGGCACCTGGACTGTCAAACGGGCGGGCGCGGGAGAGGATGGCTCGTGGGACGAATCTTGAGGGGTAATGATATCTGGGGCACGGCCGAGGCGGTCCTGGACTGCCGGGTGCTCTCGATGAAGCTCGCCCTCGACGGATTCGGTTCCTGCCGGTGTCAGAGGAGGTGTATGCATCTCGGTACTCCTCGCGCTGGCATGCAGGCGTGGTGAGTTGTGGCCAGCCGAGCTCCGAGTGGGCTCGCGGCTTGGCTCCCTAGACTCGTCATCACGGGACGCCGTCTGTAGCTCAAAATGTTAGTCGGTGCAAGCAAGTACACAGAGACAGTAAGTAAACAGCCACATTCTGGGCTATCCGGTCACCCGGGCGGCGCCACGGATGGCGCATACGCGGACTGGACCCCGATATTTACGTACCCTAGATGGTGGCAGAGAAAAAGCTTCGTAGGAGAATATGTTCATGCGTCGCTCTTGCAGGTGGCATGCTTTCAGCCTCTTTGAGAGATCACGAAGCTGGTCGGGTGTGACCTCGCCGGGATCTCCGAGTGAGATGTCATTGAGAGCGGCACTAGTAGCGGCGGGGAGAGGTTCACTGGTATCATCGGGAGCAATCTCTTCGATAGTGGACTTGAAGCGGACGGCCGGCGGCTTTTGCTCACCGCCCGCATCCGAAGGCGCATTGTGGACGGCGTCTAAAAAGGCACGGACCAAAAGTCAGTCGAGATAGGCTTGTGATGGCTTCCAAGCTTGTCATGTCTCGAAGGCGCTGTCTGTCTAGGGCCGAGATATCACAAGCTGCGTGGGGGTGCAAAAGGAGGGGCAATCGTCGGGGGTTTTGGTGGTTCTCTCAGACTCACTTTCTTGAGCCAAAACGTCTTGGTGCTCCTGATGAGCCGAGGAAGCCATGATTGCGGGTTTGTGCGCACCAAGGAATGGCAGCGAAGCGGACTCGCTGAGGCGCCCCGAAAGAGCAATGGAAGGGACGACGACAGTGACGGCGCAGAGCCCAGGCTGCGAGGCAAGATCGCAAAAAATGGTTGCAGAAATAAGAAGAAACGATCGGGTCCGAATGACGCGGGACGAGCGGTGCTGAGAGAGACGTCCTGACCGACCCCTCGTCGATGCGATCGAATTGGTGGGGCTGAAACGAAAAAGCTACCTTCACGGTACGCCCGGGCTGCGCCGCGGTTTGCAGGAGGCACAGGTACCTGCCAAGGGTCTTTTGGATGTCAGGATGCCTTGTTGGCGTTCCAGGGAGGCCCGGCTTCGTACCGGTGGGGCCTGACTAAAGTGCTGTTAATAATTGCGAGGCGAGTGAGGCGCGCTGCATTGACAGACGAGCTTTTCGCGGCGGCAATGACTCGAAGGGGGCAGAGGCCGAGAAAAACTCCCAGGGGCATCGCGTTTGCCACCACGCGAGACCTCCCAAACGTCGAAGCAAACACGGTTTGGGACAGGAGCCAGGGCCGAGAACGTTGAATTGTGGGAAGCCGACGGGACCCGGGAGTCCCGGAACAGCTGGCGGGCGGGAGTTTGGATGAGGGGTTGAATCGGAAGGACAGATGGGCGTGGTCTGCGCCGTCGATCCCGACGCCGAGTGCTCGGATCTCCAAGCGGCTGGGCTGGGTGAACGGGAAGCCGTGACGCATGTGTCTGCGGCACAACGAACGGGACTTAAGCTGTTTGTAGACGATGACGCGCACTCAGAATTGAATGTGCCCCTGACGACTGCGCAGTACAACAAGCCGTTGCGTGGTGCAGATTACAATCGTGGAATAGTGGGCGATGTATTCCGCGACGCATTGCTCGTCATTGAGACCTCAAAACGGTCTTGGGCTTGCCTAGTCTTATCCTTCCCACTGGTTGATTCCCTCGCCGCAAACGGACGACCTGTGTGACAGGCGGAATGCCCAAGTTTCAATCTGTGGCACCCACACACAAGACTTTGCACCTAGAAACGCCCCGACTGGCCCGTCAGGACCTTGTGATCGGTCCTGCTCAAGACGTAAAGGGGGTCCGGTCCATGCCGGTCTCCGGCCGTGAGTGACGACGCCGCACCCCTTCTCCGTGGGACAACCAAGGCCAGCAGCCACACTGATTCGAATTCAAAGAGACGTGGAACAGAGGGAGGGAAGAGTCACGCACCGCCACAAATTATGGCAAAGTCCCATCTTACACGCCTTCCAATTACTAGTATAAAACACAAGCGTGATCAGTGAAGCCACGCCTTCGCCATCAGGCTCCCCAGCAATATGTCGAGGTATGCGCCTCATGATGGCTTTCTTTGTTCCTGGTCGTGTTTTCAGAAACAAGCGCGAACGCCGCGCAGGCGGTCGACAGAAACTCAGGGTATAACATCAATCCCAATTGACCTTGCCTGGAAAATGATAGACCGACACAGACCCTCCAACGGCAAGCCGGACAGGCGAAGTTCAGTTTGCTTGATCTTGGCGATCTCGTAGATGTGCTTGAGGCTCACAGTTCCTACTGTCTCGTGGCCGGGTTGACTCGCTCCCTTCCTCCCCTTCTTCCCGAGCGGCAGCTCAGCTGCGTTCATCAGCAGCCACGATGTGTGTGGTGTTCGGATGTCGAAGTGGAATGATCTGTCTGGCCGCACCGTGACCCTCACGGGCATCGGGGTTGCCGGTGTAAGGTGAGCAGTCCTGGCATTGAATTCCTATAGTGGTAGCAGACCGTCAGTGCATAGCGCCCTGAGAAGAGCGCATCTAAACCAACCTTCACGAAGTCTATCGACTTCACGCCCTTGCTTCCTAGAGCAGGACCAACAGGGGGTCCGGCGCTGGCAGTTCCGGCGCCGACGATGAGTTTGACCACCGAATCGGCCGCTGCGCGCCCTTTCGACATCTCGACGGCTGGGCTGCAAGGAGCGTGGGATGTGGCAGAGGCGGGGTAGGCAGGCGGGCGTGTAGAGGGATTGGTGGATTGACCGGTGTGTGCAGTCATCGACGTTGAGATTCCGAGAGCTGTGGACCTCAAATCTCGCGACCTGCAGAAAAAAAGGTTGGCACCTCCAAGGTGCCTCTGCGTCAGCCACCATCCACATGCCACTATGGTGCCGGTTTCAGCCACAGGCCACCCGTTCAGTTCGCAGGACCCCTGCCGGACTTGTCAGTGCTCTGCCCTTGGCAGTTGGGCACGGTGCAGTGACGCCCACCCTGGCTCAACCAGTCACCAGTCAGCAGCCTGTCCGCCAACCAAGACCCGAGCCCCTCTATTCCTCTGGGCCCTTTATTATTGGAGGCAAAGCCAACGGACGGCGGTGAATGCCTCCTCCTCCAGTCTCGAACTCTGCGTTTTCGAAAAATTTGACGTCCGCCTACGAACTCTCCACCCGACGATCCTGATATTTCGCACTCCGCCGACCCCAAATCTGCCATCATGTTCAAATGGGTGCAGCAACAGTGAGAAGCCATCCCCCCCGCATTGTAAACCCCACCTGGGCCGGGTCCCTCGCCCTGCGCATTCGCATGTGGGCCTAACACTTTCTCTACGTAGGGTGGCCAACGTCGCCGGCACCCAAGAGCCCATCTATGGGCCATCGGCCATTAGGTCTGTCGCCGAGGAGGCCAAGACGACGCCGTATACCGAGCTCACCAGAGACGACTTGAAATGGCAGGCCATGGATTCGACTTGCGTCGAGACGCAAACCTTCTACATCATGGCGGACAACGGTCAGCTGGCATTTGTCCAGGTCATCTATAGTAACGTGGCGTAGGTGATTCTTTGCCCGTCGAGCTCGCATCTGCCCAACTTGGTGTGCTGACATGCGGGACAGCGGCATCCGGACGACCTGCCAGTTCAACACCAAGATATTCAGCCTCGATAAAACAAAGGAGCATCTTTGGTGCTCCACGGCGCTCAGTCATCACGAGTTCAGCGAGGACAAGACGGCTTTCTATGCCACCGATTGCGCAGTCGAACTTTCCGAGGATGGAACCACATACACAGTTAAGTCGATGAACGATGACAGGGCAGTCGTCAACTTGTCGGTTAAGCGGGCCGCGCCGGGTTTCCAGGCTGGAAAGACGGGAAAGACTCTTTTTGGCACCGACATGAACAACCCGTGGGGCTCCATGCGCCACGCCTTGTGGCCGAGATGCGTTACTGAGGGTACCATCACCACCAAGGATGGCCCGATTGACTTGAGGGGAAAGGCATTCTTCTCCATGGCCCTCCAGGGCATGAAGCCCCACCATGCCGCTGCCCGCTGGAACTTTTGCGATTTCCAGGGCCCGATCTATTCTGCGGCCCTGATGGAGTTTACCACACCCCCCTCGTACGGCTCAACCGTCGTGAACGTGGGTGGCATTCTTAAGGATGGGGAGATGGTCTTTGCGGGTACATCGAACACGGCTACACATGTTGAGGTGAAGGGTGACAACGAGAACGATTGGCCCGAGCCGGCGACAATCCGATTCACTTGGAAGGGAACTACCAAGGACGGGAAACCCGCCGAGGCGAGTCTTGAGGGAGCACTTGGGGACAGACTCGACAGGATAGACGTCATGGCAGAGGTTCCCGGCTTTGTCAAAAGCATTGTGGCCGTTGCTGCAGGCACCAAGCCTTATATTTACCAGGTCCGTTCCCCCCATTCGCCTCTGCTAGCTGAAGTGCACTTTTTTTTGGCTAACGTGCATGTTTTAGTACTCCCCTCATCCGAAGAAACTCACGTTGAAGTTGAAGATTGGTGACGAAGAGATTACAGAAGAGGGCGACGTCTTCTGCGAGGCCACCTTCATCTCCGAATAGGTATCGCATGGTTCATGGTTGAGCATCTCGTTGTAGAAGTAGGGGTGTCCGGAGGTTGGCGTTGACAGAAGGTAGAGGTCAACCACTCGTTGAATTAAATGGGCTGTATACGGGACACACGGTTTTGATAATGTGTGAGCGCATCTGCCCTGGAGAGCGGAGCGCAGTGTTGAATATCATGGATCTCATGGCACATAAGGGCTTAGGCGAGCCTAGTTAATATAATTGACTTTTTCCCAATCGCTTTGACTTTGACCACACCCATTATGATTCGAATCGTGCGGTGACTCGAGGGCACTTGGGGATCTCGCTTTGCATACATCACTTCAAACGGAGAGTACGATTCTCTTTTCTCTCGTGTTGAAAGGTGTTGGATATATCCTCACCAGGCATGTACCCAAACAATGGTCTAGCCTAAAGGGCATTGGGTATGGTAGGCCTCACATGTAGGTCGTATCATGATGGTCCTTGACCACATTTGAAGCCATCTAAAGGGTACAGGCCTCTCAAAGATGAAACTCGACCTGCAGTGACCCGTCTTTCTTGTCTTAAGGGTAGCTAGGAGGTACATTCGTATTGCTTTAGAAAGGAGACCCTTTTTCTTGGCTGTGATCTACGTTCATAGCTGACTATTATTTTAAAGAGCGTCTTTGTGCAGAGGCGTCTTCGCTTCGGCCCGCCCTATTCTACCGGTCTCAACTGTCATCGGGCTCTATTAACTTCTCTTTTATCAGATCCGATTATTTTTGACCATATCTATCTTTTACCTGCCTAACTATCGATCCTATCTTCGCTCTTTCCTGATCCCAATTCAGCGGTGCCTCTCTTCGCCTGGTCCGAGCTTTCCTTGTTTGACCCCACATCAGAGCAGGTGCAACTCCCCTCCTCCTTCTCAAACGCAAGACGAAAACAACTGAAAATCAGAACGACCAAATTTCTGTGTTTCTCAATTAGAGAATTACGATGCCCCCCACAATCTCCCAACGCGGGGGACCGAGCGCTTTAAAGCGAGGCACAGCCTCATCAAGCGGAGGCAAAGCCGTCGGCGGCAAGTCGCGCCTGGGCGGAAAGCTTGGTGGAAAAAGACACCGGTACGAGCACACCCTCTCACCAGAGATAGGTCACATCAAAACCAACAAACGAGTGGTATGTTGCTTTCGATGCATAGCAAAGGCTAACCTGTCATTTTTTGCAGCAAAATCGTGAAGGACTCTATCCGTGGTGTTAGTAAGTTACATCCATCCCTACTCACACAGCGTCGCACAGCAGTGGGCCACCGCCCCTACAGTGCCTATAAATGTGCGTTGTGAGATGAATGAGGCTGACAAGACCTACTCTTCTCTAGCTAAGCCAGCCATTCGGTAAGTTTTCGCAGTACCAATACTTTCTCCAGCTGCGATAGCAGATTTCCCTGCTACACTGGCAACAAGCTCCTCTGGCAGCCACAGCCGCAGAAGCGGCAGGGTGGCCTACAATCTTCACATCACTTGTACTCTTCGGTCCTTATTTACTACTACCGAGCCGCCTGCCAACCTCGCGATCTAATCTCGGGCGGGGACTCACACATCACTTCGATCTCAACTGCCGCCTGTGCACTGTTTTGTCCCGGGTCTGAAATGCTAACCGTAACACAGTCGTCTGGCCCGCCGTGGCGGCGTTAAGCGTATCTCGGGCGCAATTTATGAAGATGTGAGAGCAGCCCTGAAGGCTCGCTTAGAAATGGTATGTACTCTGCCATGTACTCGATTCCTCACTTATTGCAGTGCTAAAGTCTCATAGATCCTTCGGGATGTCGTCACATATACCGAGTATCGCGCCAAGAAGACTGTGACGGTGAATGATGTAAGTCTGTCTGCCTCGAAGCAGAGACGACATATGCTTCTTTACAAGCTCATAAGCTCATTTGTCAATAGGTCATCTTCGCTCTCCGCAGAATTGGCAAGCCTATCTATGGTTTTGATCCTGAGACGTACAAGGAGGTCAAGAGAGGCGGTAGAACCGACTAGTTTCACCATGGCTTGAGCTGTGGCACGTCAGTTTCCTTTGTTGCACTTCTTATTTGACGATACCACGAACACGATTCAGTTGGAGTTAGGCTCGACGGCGTTGAGGGGGACGCAATGGAATTTGCATTTATGGGCTCTGTGGGCCTGTTGGACGAAGGGACAATCAGTCACGCACTTGTTCAAAGAGGCGTACTACCATAGTCTGGTACTGAGAGTAAGCTGTTCATCTGGCTGCAAAATAGAGCACTTCGGTCCTCAATTGAACGACATTTCCCACATATCTGGGTCGTTGAGATATATCTATATGCTCATGGTCTCCTCTAAAATGATGCATTCGGAGATCTTTGGCGTAAATATAGGCGTAACACACAGGCTTGTGTTGTACCACTGATGCAAGTCTCGGAGGATTACGACACGAGGGCTGTCCTTCGTTATACAGTTGTCCCCAAGGAGAGCTTGCTCACCAAGGAAGCCAAGTATCATTATCAGATTTGCCAGGCAAAAGTTTGTGAAAAGAGAAAAACGACCATAATGCATTCCGTGCTTAGCGAACGTCTATGTCCGGGTATCGGGTATCAGGTATCATCAAAATGCAGCCCATCCGCCGAACTACCAAAGGAAACTGTTTCCCTTCCGGGCCGATATCCCATTCCAGGCCTTAATGAACGGGACCTATCCTATGCCAATGCAATGCCGATGCGTGTTGTATCCAGTTATCCCCAAATCCCAACCCATCCCGTTACCATGTTTGACCCATTCCAGTCAGCCGTCACCTCTTCTTCTCAACCACGGCCTCCAGCGCCCTTGCGGCCTTCATCTCCTGCTTCCTGAAGACGCCGTTGAACATCTCCGGTAACACCTTGACGCTGTTTGCGTGCTCCCTTGCGAAACCCACCTCGGAATCCTTCCCTAGTCGCTCACGAATGATTCGGGCAGCCTCGCGCAACATGTCCTCGCCGACTCCCTTCCCACGGTACCGCAGCTTGGTGGTCCAGGCGCGAATTACCCCTTTTCCTCCCTTCATGCTGAGGCTCCGGTTCTTTTTCTTCCCTGCTAACGAGATGTTTGGCTCGATGCGCAACACCAGCGCTCCGATCAGCTCGTTCCCGAAACGGGTTCCGATGATGACGTCCTCCTCTCCATCCTCGTTAACAAGCCAGTTCCAGCGGAGGTCCTCGGCTGCCTTCAGATAGCCTGATGCGAGGTAACGGATCCCGAGCAGGTAGGCCATTATGATGCCGCTGGCAAGCATCATGGCGGTACCAAGGTCTTGATCCCGTTGAACCCAGGCATATCGGTAAACAACCGCGAGTGAAGCGGCCAGGGCACAGAGTAGCAAGGGATGAGTCGCAAGCGTGAAAGAGGCCTGCTGCCGTTGTTGGGCCACGCTATCAGCGACGAGCTTGAGGGCGGCTACTTTGTCGTCGCGGCTTGTAAGGATATCCAGCGAAAGAGGGGGAATGTCGTCGAGGGCGGCCAGGGGCGGGTTGGCGGCCAGAGGAGATGGAGACAGCAGTGGGAGTGTTTGAGAGGTGTGGGGCTCCAAATACGGGGTTGAGACGTTGGAGGACATGGCGGAGTGCGGCAAGACAAGATTTGCACGGAGGAAGGTGAAGAAGGCTGACCAAGGCGAGTTAGAAACAATGTCTCCCAGTGTGCCAGTTGTAGTGAAATCACAGTCGAGAACCTCAACCACATGTGAAAATAAAATGCCAAGCGGCCCAGCCTCTTGTCTCCCAGTGAAGCGAATGGGTAGATCTCCAGAGAAAAGGGGGGCTTTTCAAGGTCTTGGGTGGAGAGCTGTTGGGGATGCTCCAGATAGGCGGCCAGGTCGGTGCCAGGTGCGAAGAACGCAGAGCAAAATAAAAACGAAGAATAAAAGAAAATCGATGTAAATGAGATGAGTAACTCACCAGTGCTGGTTTTGAGGGCCGGCATCGCATTGATTTTGTCCACAATGGTGTTTGGGTGGCATCTGGCGCTCAAATCGAGCTCAGTAATGGCACCCATGTGCGGCGAGACGTCCATGTCATTGGATCGCTGCCAGTTGCTTGGGCGGTGGTGGTTAAACTGTGGAGGTGAGAGCAGCGCTCGACGGCACTGAACAGCGGCGGTGCGCCTGGAACGAGCAAGGGGTAATAATTAGCAATGTTCCCCAAATTTTTGATATGTGCGCTGCAACATTCGTCGTCTTCATCAACACTGGGCTGAGTTTTGACGGCGTCGATATTGCCGGGCATCGCTGCTGCATATATGGTGGGGGGAGCCGAGCAGGCAGGCAAAAAAGAAAAACCAGTTGGGTCTGCACCACATCGAGGGGGTCTAGAACTCACATTGTTGGGCTTGGGATGCGAGGCAGTGGTGAGGTGCCTGATTAGTAGTGTGCCGTCTCGTCGTCGGGGACAACAGAGCCCAAAAGCGAGTCTGCCTCGATTATATGCTGAGGGGCCAAATGATGACAGACAAAGAACGTTATCGACAGTTCGGGTCTATTCTTTCAGCGGGCGTCATTCGACGCCTCTTTTTTGAAGTGTCCAGGATGGATGGACAGAGCTTTTAGTATCTGTAGATCGGAATCATGCAGAGCAGACCTCTTTATTCTCCCGCAAGCAAGCCCGCGCCCAGACATGACACTCGGGCTGCTGGGACTCCTGCCAGCGGCTGGGATCCAACGAAAGGCCAGCCGGATCCATGTCGTCGTCCCACGGATGCTCTGCAGAGGGTTGTTTGATACAAGCGATAAGGGGTTCGCAGACCAATGAGCGGAGTCTGTGCTGGGCCAGTCTGCAAGTGCATGAGCTTGCGGGCCAACCACAACCAGCCCCCCTTCACCGTCTTCAGAATCTGCGCCGCCCACGCGGGCCAACAAGGGAAATGCCAAAAAAATCATCGAGTGGGTCGCCGAGACAAGCACAAGCGATGATGCGAGTGACCAGCCCCTCCAGCTTGTTTGGGAGGGTTGGAGGGGTCGGAGGTGGGTGGATCCAGGCCGCTGTCTGACTTTGTTTCGAGATGGCAGATAGCCGAATGGCACTCCTTTACCCCAAAGGCTGGGAAGGTGTGCTCACATGTCGTTTCGAACGCCCGAAATGGCGCTGCCAGCAGATCACTGGACGGCACAAGAACGTCCGTTGACGATCTGAGATCCCTCGATTGATCCCCTCAACGGCCCAGACAACTTCTAGTCCCGGGCCAGTTGAGACCAGGTCCGCTCCCAGCTTCCCCGCTGTAGATCCGGCCTGAGAGCAACGAGTTTGCAGGATGTTGAGGAGGGGTAACGATCAATTCGAAACCACCACCATGCTCACCCGCCTCGTAGAGAGAAAGCGTTGCTCTAAAAGCAGGCTTTCTCCGTTTTCCAATGAGGCCGATCACAAAGGAATGCCGTGGGCCTGTCCGTACCGTGCGTCGGCTCGACTTGCATCTCCAAGCTGTGAACGACTCGTGCATTGTTTGAGCTGCTGCGGCCCCGCCATCACAGCCCAGAAAACTTCAACCTCAAACATGAGCCGCAGCTCCTGCGTCGGCTAGTACCCCGGGCGTCCGCAAACGGATTGTTGTCGGGAAAATCCTACATTGTTTGGTGGATGCACACTTTGTGGAGCCAAGGATAGAAAATCCGTCATCCTGCCGGCCATTATTTTGGACTCTTGTGTCATCAACAATGCTCGCGATCGAGGCATTGCATTGCTTTACTTTGCTTGCTTTGGCTGACAGCGGCTGTCGAGAGAGACAAATTTGGACGAGCCGCCTGCAGCCAACCCGTGACCTCGGACTGAACCCCTTTCTGATACGGCCTTGGTAGGACCTTGGGTGGCAGGTGGTTGCAGCAATGCACTCCTGGCTGCAGTATTGCGGTTTGGGAAAGATAACAAAGGGACAACAGAGTTGCTGTGCCAAGAAGTCGTCTCGATGGCTGACTGTGTTGGGACATCCGGGCACGTGACCAACTGGCCGTAAGTGTTGCTGGTTCTCTGAGAGGAGGAAAAGAGGTTTATAACTTGCGAGGCCAGGCAATTAACGCTTTGTTCGCAAACGGAGGTGATAGCTATGGACTTCCATTGTCCAGAATGAATCCGTCTTGGGCATGGAAGCTGGTTGGGAAAACTCAGCATGGTCCCCCTTGAATGACACCTGTTGAGGCGGGTCCCGCCCTAAAGGTGGAGTCACCTCAGCTTCATAATCTGCCGCTCTTGACTTCCAGCTTGCTTCTTCGCACATTTCAGTCGATCGGGTCAATCGATGGCTCTTCTACCAGATGTGTCACGTTCGCGTCGCTCATCCATCCATCGGTGTGCAAGTCATGGGGGTTACGGATGTGTAGGACTTTGCCGACAGTGTAGGGCTCCCGGCAACATTCATCAACCACCCCGCGCTCCGGCCTCACGCCATGTCACCTTCCACCGGCTTCCAGGGTCCCCGGTCCCTCAGCCACAGGACGAGGGCATTGCCTCAAAACATCCGCGCGGTTATCGTGGCTTCTCGGTGTCCAACAACTGATTCCGCATCTAGGCGTATCTTGTTCGCTACTACGGCACGCTGCAAAATTGTTACTGGCTGTTAACCCAAGATTGGCACCAAGGACTGGGGGGTTTCTTCAGCTTTTCGTGAGCGGGAGTCGGCTGGAGGAAAATCTGCCTTGTTTCCAGCCCCCACGATCTGCGATTGGCCCTACCTGCATGCTAGCAAACAAAGGCAGAATGCTAGGTGAAGCAAAGAACTCGGCTTCATTGGTCCAAGCCGATGGCATCAGTTCAGGCACAGGAGATTGTGTGAGCGGCGACGGCCTCGCTGTGGCCGATGTCGAGCTCGTCGACTCCATCTGCCGGCCATGCAGCATGTGCTGTCTGGCAGTCGAGACGCATTGTTGGTGCTGGCGGGTCTTTGAAGATCGCTGAGAGCGCCTGTGTGGTGGTGGTTGCGCAGCTTTTGGGACGGCAGTCGGGGGAGGCAGCCAATCCCGCGCTCGGCAATGGGAGCCTTCGGGCTTAGTCCTAGCCCAAGTCCTAAACTCCCGCTCCGCACCCCAGTCCCAGGCATTTTCCGTTGGAGGCTTTTGAGTAGGACCTTGGTGACGTCCCTCTATCCCACCACAGGCCTCTCAAGCTCAGGCACCGCCTACCATATCCATGAAATAAAACAAAAATGGGTGGCGGATGATCACATTTTCCTCGCGTGCTCGCAAGTGCTCGTTCATTCGGTTTGCCACGACGAGCTCCGCTTTGCTGAGGTCCACCGTTCAGCAATGACGTCCAAAAAAGCTTCGATGTTCGCGGCCCTGTTGGAGGACGACTCCGACGGCCCCGGTGTCGCATCTTTCAGGCCGACGTCGCGGAGTGGGGATGCCGGGACATCTGTCCTCGGCCTTGACCCCTCTCCACAATCAATGTCCTGCGTGTATGTCTCCCCTCGTCGCGGCGCCGACACACATCGCTCTCCTCCGTCGGTCGATCGTCGTCGTCGTCGTCGCCGTCAGCGACGTTTTCCTCGCCCCTTTCGCTGCTATCTGTGTTGCTAGATTCTAACCACGCCTGCAGGACCCGAGAGACATTCCAGGAGGACTGCGCCCGCCACAGGTTCATCGTATGGGCCGCTGTGAAGCGCAACTCCAGCCCGGGCATGATGGCAGAGAAGCGGTTGGAGTGTCCGTTACTCAGATGCACCAAGCGCTTTCCCGACCACGAATCGATGCTGCGGCACCTGGCCGGTTGTACCTATCTCGCCACGGGTGAGTACTGGTGTCACGACCACCAGAGAATCGAGCGGTTCGACGACCTCAAGTGCAAGCGCTGCCTCGGCCACCCATCCAAACGAAAGAAGATGCTCTCCATGGCCAAGAGCTTTTTCCACTCCCTGGGCCACAAGTCTAAAAAGGGGCACGCGCTTGGGTACGATGCCGATGACATCCTGTTACCACCGCCCCCAAGCTACGACTCCCTTGGCATCCCCCCCTCCATTGGTAACGCCACCGAGCTCTCGTCGAACGAGATTGTAGAGATCGACTCGCGCGAAGTAGGTGCCGCTCACCATCCGATGGTGACAGTCGCCGACGGCGGAATCAACCCACAAGCCCTACTTGTGCCCCCAGTTTCGGTACCACCTATTCCCGAACTCGATTCCGACATGCAGCCGGTCGACCCGTTCGCCATGCAATGGCAGGCTACGATGATCCCGTCCCCGCCGTTTACTTATGACTTCGACGACTTCGGAAGCCGGAGCGCAAGTGCCAAGCCGGCCCTGCAGGTTAGCACTCACGGTCTGCCCTCCCGACGCCATGCGGCACCCCGGCCAGCTCCCCGAGAGGTGCCCGTCATATCCCGTAGCAAGGGTCTCTCGCCGAGCTCCTCAGTGAGATCAACCGCAAGCACCGACACTACTGCCAGCACTGTCAGCACCAACAGCAACGTCAGCTCTCTGGTATCTCCTTCTTCTAACTGGAGCGGCATCTGGTCGGTGCCGTCAGGGCTGAACACGAGCCTGTGTTCCCCCGTGGAAGCCCTTGCAGAGGATCCGTGGGCGAATGCGCATTGGGATCCCCATAGCTTCTGCTCTGAGCTCCCAGCAGATTTCCCTGTGCCCAAGCCGGCCAAGACCCTGCAGTTAGATCCTATGGTTTCGTTTGAGCCTCCGCAGCCCGTGGACGTCTTGTTCCGCAACGATATCGGAATTAGCGAAAACCCCACAGGCCTCGCCGACGTAGACGAACCAGAACTAGGAGACAGCAATGTATGCTGCTCCGAGACCAAGTCGGTCGTCGGCTCAGCTTGGGATGCCCTCCAAGAGCACCTCCTCTCGTCAACCCTCAAGATTCAAGATATTCAGGGGAACCATTTGGCAGACCAATTGAAGCCCATGTCACCAAAAACAATAGCGGCCTCCGGCCTCCGGACGCTCCGAACGCTTCTCGACGGTGGCCAGCCATCATCTGCGATCGACACTCTCTGCTTTGTCCACCTCATGTATGCATTCTCGTTAGCGGTGCACGAAAAGGGAGCGCCAAGAAACTCGAAACCGTTTTTTCTTCAGTCATTATCCTACGTCCACTCGCTCCCACCAAATGACCGGGGTGCCTACACACAACTGGCATTTTGCATCTGGCAACCTGCAGACATTGAGCAGTCAGACCTGAGCGATTATTTTGCTGCAGCCCCAACAAAGTCGTTGAGCCGGTCGTCTAGTTTGAAGGGCAAAGAACGCGAAGCCCACGCCGCCGACCCTCTTCTCGCCGGTGCTAGGGACTTTCTCGATGGTATGATTTCCCATACCCACCCGTACGAGTATCACAGAAGAAGAAAGCTAAAACTCAGTATAGAACTCGAAATGTCTCTTCTTATGGGACAAGCTCCATCCTCCCTCGAGGTCCAGACATCAGAGCTTTACACAAAGCACATTCTAGACCTCGGTGTTGGATCCCCAGTCAACCAAGCCTTTGCCGAAAATGTAGGCTACATGCTCGATGCGCTCGCTAGAGAGTACGATGACGCGGCAAACTTGCGAGAAAAGCTGGGAGAGGTATGCCAACGGGCTAATGATGGTATTGTCTCGAGCGTTCGAAGGGCTGAGATCGAAATCCTATCGGCAGGCAAGGTATGTCACAAATATTGGCACTCCTCCCTTGCAGTAAAGCTAACTTGCGAACAGGATTGCATCCCAGACGCAAAGTATTTTGACAGCTACACCCCGAAAGTCAGGGGTATGTGTGACGTGATGTACAACCAGCATGATGCCGGCACATCCAGACGCAACACCTATCACCAGGCTGGCATCTCACTCATAGAGAGGCTCATCCCGGAGTTTGACAAGCCGGCCGGTGAGGCCATTTTTGATGAGCAAGGAGAGTTCGACGTCTACTTCGAGAATCTTACGAGCTCAACGCTCGACTACCAACTCGGTCTCGTCAGTCCGACCAATGTGTGTGAGACAACGGACTTGCTGCAAATTTCCGCATTGGTTACCACACCGGCCGAAAGCTTATCAGTGAGCCCCGTGGGAACAGAGCAAAACCCGAACCAAGAAATGGCACTCGGCGAGTCGTCAGAACAGCAAGGCCAGAAAGTCGAGGCCGATGCGAGCTGCGAGATCTGTGGTTACCGGCCAAAAGGCGACCCGCAATGGTTTAAGGGTAGCATGGCCAAGCACAGGAAACTGCAGCACAGCACAGCACCGCCAAAGATCTACAAGTGTCCTTATCCAGGTTGCACGAGCCAGTACAAAAACCGGCCCGACAATCTGCGGCAGCACCAGATCGAGAAGAGCCACTGGGTAGACGGAGAAGAGACGACGGCCTCTAGGCGTCCAAGCAAACGCAAGAAGGTGGAGAGTGACGAGTAGAGATGATGGGAAACAACAGACACGTTTTGTGACGGTTTAGGGGCACAGGACTCACAAGCACATTATGGCTTGAATATGGGACACGACACTTTTGGAGATGGCGTTAAATGATGCTGTGTATACTGGTTTGGGGCGTTTATATAGCGGGTGATACCACTGGGTTGCATAACAAGACGGCGGGCTGTCATTTGGGATATGATTGGGTTCTCCCCAGGTAGAGAGATCTTTGCAGATCTGGTACGCCCATCCGGCTGGAAACCGGGTTGTGGCTTTGCACCTCAGCTTTGTCAAAAGAATTTTTGATAACAGCCAATGTTTGCAGGTGTTTCGAATGCTGATTGTAGATTGAGGAACTTCAGCGACATAAGGAGTACCCGGGCAGGAACTAAGTCCACTCACATAGCAATAAGGTAAGGGGCGCCTAATGTAAACATGGCGGACCAGAAATAGGGGCCGTAGGATAGTGGGGTGGTGCTGTCCAGGCTCGGTACCCGTTCCCCACGTGCAGAAACGACGGGTACCGCCGGCACGCCTCCCCACTCCCGGCAACGGGCCAGGGACATCATGCCATGCTTCGCTCACGAGACCAACATATTCAGACACATAGCAGACCAGAAAGTAATGCCCAGAATCTGTCACCGACGAACTCCGCTCTCGATCCTGCTCAGCTCGGCAAATAAAAGACAGGAAGAGCAACAGCGGAAGTTACGATCTACAAAGTACACAGGTACTTAACCCGCAAACAACCCCACCTTTACCTATCTCATAAGGCAACTCAACTCAACAGACCTGCAACCACAAACCAACCACACATCTACACATATTCAACGCGAAAACACAGCCTCACAAGAACCTACCAGCCTCAGTGACCTATCCCCAGCAAGAAAACACATCCCTCTCACCAAGCAAAACCAACCACCGCCACCAAAATGCCCACCCCCCGCATCACTGTCCTCGGCTCCCTCAACATCGACCTTGTCGCCCGCGTCCCCCACCACCCTCTGCCAGGCGAGACCCTGACCGCATCCTCCTTCACCGTCTCCCCCGGCGGCAAAGGCGCCAACCAAGCCGTCGCCTGCGCAAAGCTCTCCCGCTCATCCCCTCCCTCCACCCTGCCCCCCTCCGCCACAGTCTCCATGGTCGGCGCCGTGGGCTCCGACTCCTACGGCACGCTGCTGCGCGAAAACATGACCGCGCACGGGGTTGATGTGTCGGGTGTGGCGGTCCGGGAGGGCGAGAAGACGGGGATAGCGATTATTGTGGTGGATGAGCCGTCGGGGGAGAATCGGATTGTGCTGTCGGGGGAGGCGAATCATGCGGTTACGGCGGAGGGGTGCGACTTGGATGGGGTGTTGGGGCGGACGGATTTGTTGATCATGCAGTTGGAGATTCCGGTGGGGACGGTGTTGGCTGCGCTGGAGGGGGCGAGGGGGAAA